>ERZ859738.38-NODE-38-length-93284-cov-4.947420_pt1 | contig 93284 bp, 92 predicted proteins | sample MGYA00510122_ERZ859738 | MGnify/ENA primary metagenome ERZ859738 (study PRJEB30046, sample SAMN00715139) | human gut metagenome | study: EMG produced TPA metagenomics assembly of the A metagenome-wide association study of gut microbiota in type 2...
CCTGAAGCACCATCTCATGGGCAGTCTTTTCCTCAATGATCGTTCTGAGGGAACGAATCAGTTCTGTCTGCTCGGACATCATCGTGTTCAGATGTCAATGGGAACCACATCCTGTTTGGGGCGGGGATTCTCAGAATGACCATAGGCAGGTGCCGGTATCTGGGCAGCTTCTTTTCGAAGCTGCTTTACCCAGTAGTAAAAGGTGCTGACAGCAATGCCGTGCTCGCGGCACCAGTCAATGTCTGTCATGCCACTGGTCCGGCATTCATTGATAAGTTTCAACTGTTCTTCCTTTGGAACTCGAGATTTTCTGGTGTTTGCCATGATGTTGTCCTCCATAATTGTAGTTGTTGTGGTAAAATAGTCTAACTACGATTATGAAGTTAGAGGCGTTTGTTGGCTAGCCGCGGGATTATTTGGCGCTTACTTTTGTAGAAGAAACAAACAGCCGATTAAAAATGATAAAGCGAACAATGTATGGAAGGGGCAGTAAGCGGTTGCTTGAGGCAAAATTGCGATATCCAAAGGCAACTGCTTACGGATAATTGAGGAAGAACTCTTACGGCAAGAATATTCAAGTGCACCGTTTTTGGCATCGTTGACGGGGTAATATGGCTCATCGCCGGGCTTCCACTCGGAGGAATACTCACAGCTGATAATCGTTTTGGGCAGGTCGTTGCCGTTCTCGTCCTTGCCGAACTCGAACCATTTATGCTCGATGATGCGGGTTCACGGGGTCTCACGGTCGGTGTAGTTGACGGCGGCGTTGCCCTGAAAGCTAGGCTTTTCGAGCAACTCATTCTCAAACCGGACGGAGCGATACTCCAGCGTGCCGAGTTTGTAGGCAAAGTAGGCATCAATGGGGCCGGTGTAAACAACCTTATCAGCCAGTGCGTCCTTGTTCTCGAGGTAATCGGTGTTCAGCCGCACATCGATGCCGTCCAGAAGGTTGGTCCACCATCCTCCCATTTATCATTATTTCAAATTCACCAAATATCACAGATCACGAATCGCATTCGTAATTTCTGATATTGGGTGGATTATGGTATATTAGGCGATACCGTGTGATAGCATCGCCCGTGTAAAAGCTTCCTGCACTGTAAAAATTCAAAAGGTTTATGGTTTTATGTGACTTCCGGAGATATATTGGCAGTCAAAAATGACAGGTTGGAGCGGTTACATTCATGCGTCACGAGAAAGTAATCCTCTCAGTGCGGCTTTGAATATATTCTCCCTACAACTTCTATAAGGCAGTCCTTGCAACAACAGCTGTTCAACTTTAATATTCTTCAGATCCGTCTTCTCAACTTCATATGGATTTTCTGAAAGAATAACCATATCTGCAAATTTTCCAACTTCTAAGCTTCCTCTCTTATCTTCGTCAAAGCTTGCATAGTACCCATTATATGTACACATCCGAAGTGCATCCTGTACACTTATGGCCTCGCCATGTACCGGATGATTGACAGCCTTATCGATCCAGGCTATAGGATTCGGTGTAGTACATGGCGCATCAGAACCATCTGAAATTATTATTCCATTTCTCACAAAAGTTCCTAACGGATTTAGCTTTTCGGCCCTCTCTTTTCCCAGGATCGCCTCCAGATACTCATCTGGCTCCTGCTTCCAGTTTATAAACGCACTTTGAACCGGCATTTGAATATGATAATCTCTGCAGATTTTGACACCTTCCTCTGTTGGAAGGCAATCATGAATAATACCATGGCGATGGTTTTCTCTTGGATAGTCATCTAATGCAGCTTTTATTGCTCTACAGGCTTGATCAAATGCCTTGTCTCCTATGGCATGCATCTCAATCTGAAGTCCAGCCCGATTTGCCCTCTTGCAGAAATCAATAACTTGTTCGTCTGTATAGTAGAGAACACCACTGCTACCATCAGTGTAAGGCTCATTCAGCGATGCATCCTGTGAACCAAAGCATCCATCCAATGCACACTGGAAGCATCCGCCTATTCGAGGAAGCTTTCTTGAGGTTGCCACCTTTACATCCATTGATTGTGGAAAGATTCGCACCTGCATTCCATTTCGCAACGACTTTGCAAATGCCTGTTCCATCGAAATATCCAGGTTTCCAATAAAACCAACTCCGCTCACCGAATGAACACATCCAATTCCCTTTGATGCCATAAAGTCGGCTGCATTTTGCATATTTCGGAATAACCTAGGAATCGATATGGAATTCGTTATATAATCTGAACAAGCAAAGAATGCTTCCTGATTCATTTCTCCGGTCTCTGGATGATATCCTCTCAGCTTTTCCAGCTTCTTCTTGAGTCTATTCATGAGTTTACTATTGATGATACAAGCATGTCCATCATACTTCACCACCATAATCTCTTTATCAGGGCACACCAAATCTAGTTCTTTTCTTGAGATCAGCTTTCCTTCTTTCACAGAATATGGAGATGCTCCGAAACAAATCAAAGTTTTCTCTTTTGAATGATTCACAAACTTTTGTATCATGGATGCCAATTCGATGTTTGTCTCGGCATCCATAACATTTAAGCCAGCTTGAAACGTAGAGAATGATGCTAAATGCTGATGTGTATCAACAAACGAAGGAATTAAGGCTTTATCTCCCAGTTCAATACGCTCCGCCTGCTCGTATTCTTTTGGAAGTTGATTTCCAACGTATAGAATCTTTCCATGGTCCTCAACTAAATATCCAAATACATCATCGTTTTCATTTACGGTGATTATACTGCCCACATAACATTTCATATGACCCATCCTTCTGCTAACTTTAAGCTTTTCTCATTTTCATAAGATTCTTTATGATACCAATAATCGTCTTTCTTTTTATGAGTACGATAATTAAAGCCACCACAACAATCCCATATCTTATTACTGGATAACTGTATGTTCCCAGGAATATTAATCCAGTCATTAAGAATGGAATCGTGATCATAAGAATCTTCTTTAAATCGTATGGTCTTTCTCCATCACAGAATTGATCACATACCTTATTCATAAAGTAATAATGACCTACGCTATATATCATATAGCACGCTAACGTCGTATACCCAGCAGCCTGGTATCCGAACATTCCAATAAAAATGTAATTTAATATAATATTTAATACTGCGCCTATTACGCTTGCAACCATAACAAATTTCGTTTTTTCATAATAAAATGCAAACTTAGCAAATAGGTCATATGCGTACATGAAATATACACTCATTGCAACAGGAGGAATTACGTATATTGCTTCATAGTAAGCAGCAGGGGCAAAAATAGCTACCACCTCTGGCGCTAGAAGTATTAAAAACAGATTCAAGAAAGCAAGCATGATTAGTGTTGTGTATGCGACATTTGCAATATCTTTGATTCTTTTTGCTTTTATTTTTTGATATATCCATGGGCTAATTGTCTGCATCAAAGCGGTGTTAAACAGTGTCATTAATAACGATATCGAATACGCAAGGCTATAAATTCCTGCCGCATCTGCGCTTATCATATCTCTTATCATAATTCGATCCGCACTGCTAAGTACTACCTGTGATAAATAATGTGGTACTAATGGAAGATTAAACCCCAAAGCATACAGCCAGTACTTTTTTGAATAGAGCCTTTTGCCCTTTTTAATCTGATCAAAGAAGGTCCATGTGTAACCAATTAGCTCTGCAAGCACAAGTCCTAAAATACGTGCTGTAACCTTATCATCGGCATTAATAACAAAAATCACGCCAATTATCGGTTTTGCTAATGAAACTAGCAATGTAACAATTACAAGTGTTCGATACTTATATTCTACTCGTTGCTCTGATGCCCAAAAGCTGAATACTGCGGTTGTCCAGATCATTGCAAGCATGGCAAGCATCTGGACTGTAGTTAATAAAAAAATGCGGTTCCAAAAATTTCTAAATAGCAAATATACAACCGTCCAAACCACAACCGAAAAGAGCGTCAGACCCTGTAATGAAGACGATAGGATTTTATTATCTTTATCAAATTTCACTAACCCCTGTGTATATACGCCAGCAGACAAATTTAATGTCACAAATATCGTAATAATTCCTAACCACGAGTTAAATACATTGTATTGACCATACTCTGCGGTGGAAAGAAGCCGTGTGAAAATTGGTGTAGAAACAGTAGATATACCCTTTTGAAGGAAAGAGCATATCAAAAACCATAATGATGCCTTGACTTGGACAGGCATACTCCTATATTTCTTTCTCAATTTTCCCACTTTATTATATCTCCTCAGTTCATAATAATCGGAATTAAATAAATTCCTAAAGCAACAATGGTAACGATACTTGTACCAATTTTCCAGATGTTGTATTCTTTATCAATCTTAGCTTTTTCTTGTTCCGTAGGCTCGTCAATTTCTCCGATTTCTTCTTCAATACTTAGAATCTTGAATTCTTTTTTACGAGCGATTGCTATATAATAAATAATGCATAAAACAGAAACAACAAGGGCTGTAAGCAATGCTGCCCTATCTGCAAAAATCAACATACATATATAGGTTACAAATGTAACGTAGCATCCTACCGTACCAAGAGGTGCCTTATATGGACGGCTCATATCCGGATACTTTTTCTTGAGCCCCAAATATGCTCCACACCCAATCATGTAACAGATGGCAAGTGAAATCAAAGATACTGATGCAATGTAATCAATCGATCCTGTTGCAATCAGAATGAAGTTGATTAAGCCGACAAACAACACTGCGACATGAGGGGTCTTATACTTTGGATGAATTTTTCCAAGCACTGAGGGAAGTGCACCATCCTCTGCCATTGTATAAATATATCGTGCAGGTGCTGCAATTCCAGGATTGATAGTACTCAAATCACCGCCAAATGCGATACCTATACAAAGCAGAATGATTGGGAATCCCACAAGACCAATAGCCTGCAATCCTTCTGCATATGGCGCATCAGCTGTGGCAAGTACTCCATAGAACTCGTGAGAGATCAAACCAACTAGGAACCACTGGAATAATGCATTCACTGCAAAAACCAAAAATACTGAAAGCTTCAATGCTCTCGGCAATGTATATTGAGGATATTTAGTTTCTCCTCCCATAGAGACACAGGTTTCAAATCCTGTATAGCACCACCAAACAAGACCAAAGATATACATGATTTCCTTAAATGGAGGCAGTGAATCCATCGCAAAACCGCCAAAATAATCCAAATGAATTCTTGGAATCATATAAACAAACCATGCAATGGAGCACGCCCAGAAGAAGAAAACAAATCCGGTCTGCGCTTTACCAGACATCTCAATACCTCGATAATTCAAGACCAGAAATGCTACAACAAGAACAATGGCGATTATTCTGGAATCCACACCAGCGAGGTTTACCCCAAACTGCTGGAACAGAATCTTAAAGTAATTTGAAAAGGCCAACGTCTCTCCGGCACCGATAGCAACAACGGAAATAATATAATGCCATCCAGCCAAGTTTGCCCAAAGTCTGTTGAGACCACGTTTTGCAAAATTATATGTTCCACCTGCACAGGGTAGTGTTGCAGACATCTCACCATAAATCAAGCAAGGCCATATAGAAACTAGAAGTGCAAGAAACGTAAATATAATTATCCACGGCCCTACAAATCCAACTTGGGCGGACCCACATGTGAAGAGCCCTACACCTACTACCGTACCGATTGTCATACTGATGGCTTCCCTCAGCCCCAGCACTCTGACAAGTTTGTTTTCATTCATCCTTTTATCACCTTTTTTTAATGGGCAGTAGCAACACCTTCGATGCCACTGCCCAATCATTTTATTTCTCATTCATATCCAAGAACTTCTCTAAGCAATAGAGCTGCCACTTCTGATTTCCAGTCAGCTTGCTCATATCGATGTCTTCTCTGAACTCAGGACGCTTTGGACCTTCCCAGTCTTTAAAATAAGCATCAACAGGGCGCGGCATAGGTGTCTTCTCAGGTACTGGAATCTCTGGATAGCACATCTTAAATAGATTGCGAATGATGTACTTAGACTCACCAGAACGAATTCTTTTGAGATCAAGTGGTTCTGCCATCTTAACCATTCCCGACGGATCAAAGAAAGGTGTATATTTCATTCCTGCAGTAATGAATGCATTGCAATACGAAGCACTTGACTCATGTGCGAATACATCATCAATAAACTTAAGATAATTAATATTATTCTCTGGCAATCTGTATCTCTCAAAAAGATAGCTCATATCAACAGGATTCTTCAATGCAATCTTAGGATCAAGGAAGGTGTAGAAATCAACCCACTCTTCAAATTTCCAATCTTTTGATAGCATGCGATCCATTCCTCCAAAAACAAGATCACTGCCATCAGCTGCAACCATCATTTCTACTCCATCCGCCTTTGCCTGAAGTGCAGCCTCCATAATTTGCGGCTCAATGGAATGTACAGGAGCACCTTTCATTTTCATCAACGGCTCGAGATTTCTTTCAACAACACTCCAGTCAATATCTACATAATGAAGATTTAGATGGTACTTTTCTGCATATAGTTTTGCCCTCTCCATATCTTCAGTACTGAAGTTTCCTCCAAGAAATCTAAACGTATATGCATCTGTTCCAGGTTTCATAAATGCTGCCAGACAAGCAGAGTCCATACCACCAGAAAGAAGAATTCCCAATTCCACATTCGATTTAGATTCAAAAGCTTCTTTGTAGGCCTTTGCTACATCCTCTGCATTCTTTACCAATACCTTCCTATCTTCTGGATAGGGCATATCACCTGTATGCTTAAGTCCATCATAAAATTCATATCCGTCCTTCTCAATATAGCGGAAAGCCAAGTACGAACTCATGCAAAAATTCTTATCAACCATTTTCTTTTCCTCCTTAGAAACTCACTTCCGTAATAAACTAATTATCATAGACTACTATCGTTCCTCTATTGCCTCTAGAACTCTATCTGCAATAATTTCAGGCCCCGGCTCTTTGCAGTAACCAATTTCATCAACGAAGTTTTGTCTTTGTTCTTCATATTTGTCTTCATCAAAATTCCTAATGCAAGATATAAATTGCTCCATATTTTCACAGAGTGGTGAAGGAAGATTTCTTATATCAAAATACAACCCACGCTCATTGGATGTATAGTGTTCCAAATCTAATGCATATAAGACTACTTTTGTCTTTAGTCGAAATCCTTCAAACATGCATCCGGAATAATCTGTGACAAGAAATTTCGAAGCAACTATTAAATCATTAATTCCAGGATATTTAGAACCATTAATTATACTCTCGGAATAGGTCATAAATCCATCAAGATTTGCTATATTCGGATGCAATCTCACGATGATTTTCCACTCACCACCATATTTATCAATCAAAGCTCTCCTTACGGCTTCAAAATCCATATGATAACAGGATAAATCATGATCAGCTCTAAACGTCGGAGCGTACAATAAAATATTGTCATTTGCACCTAATTCATCAAAGAAATTAAATACTTCATCACAAATTTCACAATCTGACCTATTATCCTCATTTTTCATCAAATCACACTCAATAATTTCGCCGTCATACCAAAAAGAAGATTTTATATTGTTAGTTCTCCATTTCGACCCTGAAATCATTAGATCTGCCATTTTGGAATCATTCCTGGCATACGCAACATATTCTGCAGGCAAAGCGGTAGCATCTTTTTCGATGTATTTCAAACACGGACCTCCCCCATGCCATTCTTGAATATAGAATTGTTCTTTACGTTTTCGAACATAGCTTAATTTTCGGCGATTATCCATCCAAATCTTTGCTGTAACCAATTCATAAACACCTTTTATTGAATTAAGCTTAACGTACCTAATCCCAAATGGAGCTTTCATAGAAGTATCTCTAACCAACCAAACAATATCTAGATTGGATTTCTTCTTAAGCAATGAATCGCAGATAGCCTTCCCTTCATCACTATATCCTCTGCCATCATAGCTTTCGACTACTACTTTATTTTTTTTAACAGGAAAAAATCTTAAGCAATAAAATAGCATCAGAATCATTTTATTTTTTACAAGTAACAGTTTGTTTTTCATTGCCATATCTTTTCTTAAAAAGTTTTCTCCTATTTCATATCATGTAGATCATCTTTTCTAACAGCATTTAATGCTGCTGTAATTTTTGTAGAAGAGATACCCTTAGTGTATGGAAAGTAAATGATTTTGATACCCTCTCTTGCAAAATCCTCTTCGTATTTCTTCCATTTCTCAGTTCCGTACCAATCATCACCAACAAAAAGATATGTTGCTCCTAGCTTTTTACAAGCAGTGAGCTTATCCATATCATACTGTGGGACAGCTGCATCAACATACTTACAGCTTCTAACCAGTTCGATGCGATCCTCGAAAGGAATCATCGCATTCTTTCCCTTATATTGAACAAGTTCATCAACTGTTACACCAACTATCAGCTTGTCACACATGCCTTTAGCATTCTTAAATAAATTAAGATGTCCCACATGGAACAGGTCATAAACTCCTGTTGTATATCCAATTACCATAGCATACCCTCCTCATATAATAATCATAGCTATATATATTAATTAATAATTCCTTTCTTTCTAATATTCTGAATGTTCGAAAGAAAAAGAATTAGCTTTGGTCTTTTACAAACTATTGCAATATTAAATATTTTTTGCTGAAGTGAAAGGGAACTAGAGTCGCAATTAGTTACAATTTCTTGAAGGACCTCATTTTTCAACATCCGGCATATGTTTTTTTCGGCAACATGATGTTCATTAAACAACGCCTCTAATTTAAAGGAGGTCCTGGCATTTCCCAGAAAATTGTTGCTCAATCTGAACTTACACAAATCGTACATACCAATATCATTAAGTTTATCCTTTAAATAACAATACATTTTCATTATTTTTTCAAATCTATTAGCATCATAACTATGAGTCAAAGACTCTGGATTATAATCATAATGATAAAAAGCACTATCCATGACATAAATACGCTCAGCGCAAGAAAACGCATCAACATTAAACGCCATGTCCTCCCAGATATATTCTCTTTCTGATTTGAAAACTAAAACATGCTGATCCAAAAAGTGTTTACTGTATAATTTTGTACATGCTGAAACATTAAACTGGTCATTCGTCTTGCAATTTTTATTTCCAGACATTCTGTTTATTAAAGATTGAATTTCTTTTTTTCCTATATATAATTTCTCCCCTCCAACTTCCGCCTGTGTATGCCCATTATATACAAAACTACTTGCCACTATATCTGCGTTATTATCCACGGCACATTGCATCATCTGAGTAATCATATCTTTTTCAATATAATCATCTGAATCCACAAAAACTACATAGTTACCATTAGCCCGTTTCATACCGTAGTTACGTGTTAACCCAAGGCCCTCATTTTCTTTTTTAAAATACTTGATTATATTTGGATGTTCTGACTTATATTTCTGACATATTGTTTCACTATCATCAGGTGATGAATCATTAACTAGAATAATTTCTATATTCATATATGTCTGTTGCAAGATTGAATCTATACATCTTTCCAAGGTATCTTCTACATTATATATTGGAACAATCACAGATACTAATTCATTCACTTCCACCAACTCCCTCAATATGTTCTTCTTTTTGGAAATCAATTAAACTGGAAACTCTTCATCTTCTATTTTCAAGGATGCGAGTATAACCATAAATGCCCCCATAAAAGCGATGTACTCGAATACATTGTCCGTAAATAATGTCACCAGCAGATATATCATTAACGCAATGAGTATTTTTACGTTTTTGGATTTTATAGTCCCAAAAATCTTCATTGGCATATGAACAAACAAATAATAATAAATCAGGAAAAATCCAATAAAACCTAGTTCTATATAATCCTTCAAAATGTCATTATGTAACGCTGCAATTCCTTGCACTCCTGCTATACTAGCATTTGGAATCACTAATGAAACAAATCCATATCCTTGTCCCCAAAAACCTAATGAGAATTTATAATATTGACTCATGGCATCAACAAGTAAAAATCGATTATAAATTCCTGCATTCATCATTAGATTCTTAAAATCAGGATTCGCTATAAAAAACAGATAAGCGCAAGCAACTATAAACAGAGCATAAAAAATCACTCTGTATGAAATCCTTTCTTTGCTCTTATTTATAAGGCACAACAATCCATAGGCAAACAAAGAGATAAACATTCCAACCAAAGCTATTCTCTTCATGATAAGATACTCAACAAAAACAAGCATTATAATCTTACATTTATGACTATTAGCATCGTGTAGTAAGTAATAAATCAAGAATAAAAATAATGCAAAACCGATATCGTGCACCTCAAATATTGATTCATATGTATTTAATGGGTCTTTGATATGTTCGAATAATGCACTAACGCCAACCCCACTAATTCCAACAAGTATCTCAACAACATACTCTAGAAGAAGGCCATTACACACCAGATTGATTGCATCATCTTCATATAGAAAAATGATTGCTGCAATTATCCAGGGAACAATCATTGCGCTAAAACTAGATCCTGCAGTTCGTGCGTAATTTGCTGACGGATTATTATTGACAACATTTATAATCATTGAATAAACAAAAATTAGTAAATATGGTGTAAATCCATACTTAATAACCTCAAAAGCATTATTAGTCCGACTATCACTAAAATCAATTCCGTACTTCACCAAGTATAAAGCAAAGCCTATAAGAAATACAAACATCATTAAAAAAGGATAGACCCAAGTAGTCATACTTTTTATAGTTCTTGAAAAAGCCAATGCAATGATTAAAGTTGGTACAATTGTCCTTTTATTTATAGTTATAACCATCCCAAAAGTACTCCTGTTTTCAAAATAGCCGTTCCTTTTAAGGTATCTCGCCTGAAATCTTTGTCAAAAATCAATTTAAGTCTGGTAATAATATTCCGTTTGTACGAGGACAGCATTTCTAAAAAAACTCTATCTTTTTTTGTGAGTAAATCTTCATATTCCGACAGAAGATATTGGGATACATTAGGGTAAGATTTACCTTGGAGGCTTTCTTTTACCCTATATCTCATTCCAGACCATTTCGTTCCAGCTCCAGTAACACTTGTCTGATATCTGATCCAATAATAAAGTTCTTCATCGACATAATATATTTTTCCAAACCAATAACAGATTAAACCGACCCATAAATCATGCGGTAAATTATCAATTTCAGGCCAACATCTACAAACAAGATTTCTTGCTTCTTTATTGATTACCGTAGCTGCTCCGTAATTATATGTTTGCGTTAATACCAGTTTCTTAGAGAGTCTTTTAGGTGGCAAAACATTAACTTGCTCAGACAATCTTTGTAAATCCGGTGAACATCTATTCATCTTACAATAGGAAAGTTTTGAACCTACTTCTTTATCCTTTTCCATTGGAGCAATACATTTTAGTAATTTATCTTTTTCCCAAACATCGTCCTGATCCGAAAAGGCATAGTAATCGGCGTCACCACAATTTTTTAAAGCTGTCCAAAAACTTTTAGCATAACCCATATTTTTACCGACTTCGATTTTGACATTATGATATCCATTCTTAAAGATAAAGGCCTTCACTACTTCGACAGTTTTATCCGTACTACTGTCGTCCCTAATATAAACGCTTACGTTTACCCCTGTTTGTTGTAAAATTGACTCTAACTGGCGAGTAATATTCTTCTCTCCGTTGTATGTCGAAATTACAACAATGACATTTTTTTCTATTTGTTTCATTTTACAAATATCACCCCAGTTTTCTATTTGCTACATTTTCGTTATCCAGCTCTTAAAGGTAAGACCAACGGCCTTAAATAATATCGCTGGTGATTTAGTCTTCTTTGCGATTTGAGCACCAAGTCCACAACACTTTACAATGCCTAATACAGTATACTTTCCACCACCCATCAATCTTGTTTGACGCATAATATCAACGAGCCGGAGTTTCAGGCGATTCCACCCTGCTTGAGGGGTTAAGGTTGCAGCTCTCTGATAAAAATTCTGGTTGATCACTATATTCATCTTTTTAAATTTAGTACCTCTTGCTCTCTGTTCATAAAAGAAATATTGATCCACCTGGTCTACAAACAAAGTCTCATCAAATACAAAGTTATCAAATACTCTTGTCCTTATAGCTAAACAACTCGCAATTGCATTAAATCCATCTTGTGAGACAATTTGATTTTCATCTGTGATAAAATGATTTCTCAGAAAATTGAATTCATTTGGTGAATAAATCACCTCATCCTGACCGAAAATAACAGGCGCAAATACATCAACATCTGGAGAAGAAATAATCTCCTCCTCCAACTTATCGAAATACTCGCCTGTTATCTCTGTGTCATCATCAAATAACACGATTACATCTGTTTCGTTATTTTTACAAAATTCGACTGCACGGTTATATGCTTTTGACAATCCCTTATTACCATTCATAGATATGTAATCTATATTCCTCGAACGGCAATATTCATCGTTCGTAGTTTCCTTCTCACTATTATCTACAATGACCAAAGTGACTTCATTTCGGTTTAGTTTCAGCAAACGATCACATGTGATTGATTCGCTAACATTCTTGTTGTAGACAACCACTACTGCTGCTATCTTTGACACAATCATTATCCCTTCATCTGTTGAGCAATATCTGCATCAACAATTTCTTCACCTGTTTTATTCTTCAACTGCTCCATACTTGCCGCACTCAAACCATTATTAATGCATGCATTCACATCGCAGGTACTGCACTTATCAAGTTCTTCCTTGGTAACCTTTCCATCACGAAGATCACGAACAATCTTATTCTCGTACATGGAATACTTACCGCCAAAGATACTCTTCAGCTTATGAGTAAATACCCACCAAGCTGGTTTCCAGATATATTTGTGCATTGCCGGAGAAACAGATCCAATCATCCAGCAATCTCTGTCACAATGGCGTACTTTGTTTCTAACAGCTTCTGCTTCTGGACTGTTCCAAAGTTCGTCCCAGCTCTGTGTATTCAGATTACCCATTACTTCCTTATCCTTAGTTCCGTTACAAGGCATAACATCACCGTATGGATCAATAAAGAAGGTGTCAAAACTCATATCACAAGGAAGGAGTCTCTTCTGTCCATAGATGTAGTTAATCAGGCCATGGTTGAAGTAAGCACGGAACCACTTCTTAGGGTTGTTGGACTTGAGAAGCTCATTGACAAGATTCTCAAAATTCTTTGCAACCATAGGACGATCATGGATGATGTTCTTTGCCTCTACGAAATAGAAACTGTTATGGAGAGATGCTGTAGCAAACTCCATGCCCATCTCATTGGAAAGCTTATAGAGAGGAACAAGGTCAGGAGCGTTTTTGTCCTGAACAGTCATACCGAAGCCAACATCCTTCATCCCCTTTTCTCTTAAAGTTTTTAGAGTCTGGTACCCACGGTTGTAACCATCCTGCAATCCACGAATCTCGTTATTGGTGTCTTCCATTCCTTCGATGGAAATACGGATACCGATGTCCGGGAACTCCTTACAAAGAGCCACAATTCTGTCTGTGAAGAAACCATTGGTGGAGATTACAATACGATCACTCTTCTTACGAAGTTCTGAAACGATGTCCCTTAAATCAGTTCTGATGAACGGCTCGCCACCTGTGATATTTGTAAAATACATTGGCGGCAGCTTCTTGATGGTCTCAATGCTAATCTCTTCTTCAGGCTTTGATGGTGCCTTATAACGATTGCACATTGTGCAACGTGCATTACATCTATATGTAACTATAACTGTTCCATTTAATTTCTTATCTGCCATTTCTCTTATGCCCCTCGTTTATAAAGTTCTATCGTTCTCTCCACAACATCATCCCATCCATATTTCTTAAGGATGAACTCTGCTGCTTCATCTTTATACTTCTGAACCGTCTTCGGTTCATCGCAAAGCTTCTGCAACTTCTCTCTCAGATCAGCCACATCACTTTTCTTCATCACAACTGCTTTATCCTCAACGACAGATGCACACTCATCAATATCCGATACCACGCAGCAATCGCCGTAACTCATAGCCTCCAATAACGACAGCGGCATTCCTTCCAAATCAGATGGTAAGCAATATATGTAACAGTTACTGTACAACTCATCCAGAGTTCTACCAGAAACAAAGCCTGTGTAGATGACCTCATCTCCACCAATCTCTTTAAGTTCTTTCACAAACTTATCAGTGTCTGAGGCTCCACCAGCAATAACCAACTTCTTATCTGTCTTTAACTCTTCATAGGCTTTAACCAAATATCTCAAGCCCTTTTCTGGAACAATACGGCCCAGAAATAAGATGTACCCATCCTTCTCAAGCCCCCATCTATCTTTTATTTCTTTAGCTTCTACTACCTCTGGTTTGTTTACGCCATTCGGAATGAGAACTGTCTCTCTTCCGTATTCCCTCAGAAAATAGTCCTGCATTCCTTTACTCAATACGATAATCTCATCTGCTTGCTTCACAGCTTGCTTCTCGCCATAATGGATGAACTTGCTGCCAAAACCACCTTTCCACTTTTCTCTTTGCCAATCAAGGCCATGAACTGTGGCCACACATCTCTTTCCAAACAGCTTCGGAATCCACATGAAAGCACATGGTCCTTCAGCATGGAAGTGGACAACATCGTACTTTCCAAATGCAGCTCTAAGCGCACCAAAAAAGCTGGAGGATACCGCTGCCAGACCTTTTCGATCAATTGTTGGTACCGACTTTAGCTTCACAGATTTATATTCAGTTAATTTCTGGGAATCAAATTCCTTGCCGCTAACATGATGACCACCGCGATTATATAAAGTTACATCATGTCCCTTAGCAGCCATTCTGGTACTAAGCTCTTCTACTACGATCTCTATACCGCCCTCATGGGATGGCACACGCTTCTGCCCAAGCATAGCGATCTTAAGCTTTTCTCCCATTAGTCCTTCACTCCTCTTCCCATATTCGAAAGCTTTATAACCGTCACCTCATACAAAACATCTACTTTTATTTCATATCGTCCGATTTAACATTTTCACCCGTTTTTCCGAGGGGCTAGGGCCCCGTTCCCAGCGCGGGATTGTGCGTATCCAGTTTGTGCCCGGGGGATTCGTTTATGACCTAACATCGCAATTCGCAACTTTTTACTTGCTACTACTCCTTCTGTTTCGCACACCGTCACCAACGTTCGTCCTTTAATTTCCTCTCTTACTGTAGCTCCTACGCTTATCCGTTTCCCTTACACTGCTCCGTCCTTCTTGAGCACCGCTCCTACGGTCTTCCACAGTATCCTCAGATCCTTTCCGAAGTTCCAGTTCTCGATATATTCCCGGTCCAGCTTCACGACTTCATCGAAATCCGTGATGCTGCTCCGCCCGCTGATCTGCCACATTCCGGTGATGCCCGGTTTCATGGCGAGTCTGGTGCAGTGTCTGAGCTCGTACTGCTCTACCTCGGAGACGAGGGGTGGTCTGGTGCCTACGAGGGAGATATCCCCTTTGAGTACATTGAAGAATTGCGGGAATTCGTCAATGCTCCAGTCTCGGATGAAGTTGCCGATTCCTTTTTTATAGGTACCATCCGGCAGGATCCTGCTGCCAATGATGCGGGGATCCTCGTCCAACTTGAACATCCTACTGTCAGACATTTTATTCTGTTTCATGAGCTCTGCCTTACGTTCCTCCGCATCCATATACATGCTGCGGAATTTATAGAGGCGGAACTGTTTGCCATTCTTACCCACCCTGATCTGGGAGAAAAAAATCGGTCCCGGAGACTGGATATAGATGGCCGGTGCCAGGAAAATGCAAAGGATACCGGTCAGAATACATCCCACCAGACCTCCTGTGACATCCAGACATCGCTTCATGAACAATTGTCTGGGAGACGCATAATTCATCGTAGCCGTTATTACCGACATGTCTCCCAGCTTTTCCATGATAATTTTTCTTCTGGATTGTGTCAGGGCATCAGAGAGCCGCATGTGCGTCACGGTACCCATTTCCAGGAATTGTCTGATCAGCGGTTCTGCCGAAGCATCTCCCGGTTCCAAGTCTATGTAGATCTCGTCCACCCAGCCGGTACGGGTATATTCAATGACGTTATCAGCATTAGCTATCACCGTATAGTTTCCGATCTGCTGTCCCATCATATCCGCATCTGCGACTGTGATACCCAGGATCTGGTAAGCAGCATAAGTCTCTCCCTGCAGCTGCTCTGTCAGAATAGGCAGACGATCTGCTTTGGTCACGATGATCAAAGAACGTTTTGCTGCATACCTGTTATGATGCTTCAGGTGTGTCTTCCAGAGGATCCTTCCCACATAGCTCAGGATCCAGTAGAATGCCATCGTCAGATATAGTACAGTACGTGAGAACTGCTCAGCGCTCTGCACGGTGACCAGATAGATGGCAAACAGTGCGAATACCTCCAGCACCTGCTTGGATGTCTGGATGGCCTCGATCCAGAAGCCACGCTTCATGACATTATGTAAATTTTCAAAAATGATACCAATGACGATATCTATCAGCAATAGTACGATTGCCATACCGGCATACAGCTGATCCGCATACATATTACCGATCCCATGACGGATGCAATATGCAACATAAAAGGAGAGCTGGAGAACAATGATATCCAGTATCAGAAAGTCTGCATGTTTCAGCCAGCCACTGTACTTTTTTTTGTACATGTTTCTACCCCCCCCCGAATTTTTTCGGTTTATCACAATTATTTTTTTGTTTTTTAGTTTCTAGTTTCCTCCATGTTGTCTACCCTTAATACTACTCCCGTTACAACGGACAAACGAAGCAGGCTTCCCCTCCTGTTTTATCTTCGTTTACTCTTCCGTTCCGTAGTTACCGTAATATTTACCGTAGTACTTCCCGTAGTACTTGCCATAATATTTGCCGTAGTATCCCTTGCCGCTCATCTCTACCTTATTCAGTACGCAGCCTAGGATCTTGCATCCGGTCATTGCCAGCTGGTCCTTGACCCTCTTGGCGAAGCGGTAGCTGATCTCACCGCAGGCGAGGATGATCACCGCGCCGTCACAGAATTTGGAGACGACCGCAGTATCGATAACGCTTCCGAGCGGCGGTGTATCGATGATGACCATGTCATACTTCATACGGCATGCCTCTACCATTTTCTCGAATCGGGTGTTGCCCAACAGCTCACTGGGGTTGGGCGGTACCGGTCCGGCGAAGAGGAGATGGAAGTTCGGAATATCCGTCTCACAGATTGCCGTGTCGAGATCTACTTTTCCGACTAAGTAATTGGTCAGTCCAAAGCGGACTTTACCCTTTTTATGTCTGCCCCTCATGACACTCTTGCGCAGATCGGCGTCAATGAGGATTGTTTTCTTTCCATTCTGTGCAAAGGATTTTGCCAGTTCATAGGACACGCTGCTCTTGCCTTCGTTCGGTGTACAGCTTGTCACACAGATGACCCTGATATTTTCTCCGGAGAATTCGATGTTCGTTCGGAGCGTTTTAAATGCTTCTTTGGTACGGAAATCCTGTTTTTCCATTTTTAATTCAATGCTCTGCATCTTCCTGCTCCTTTTCTATATCTACGACTTCGATGGTCTCGTCCGCTTCCATCCGGGGCTCATAGTTTTCCTCTTCCTCCTTTGATCTCCGGGATTTCTTTTTCTTCTCCACGGTATCAAAATTAGGTATCAGTCCCAGGGTAGACAACTCCAGATATTTCTCAATGTCCTCGGAAGACTTGATCGTATCATCCAGCAGATACTGCATTATGATAATACCGGCTGACAGGATCACACCGATCATTGCTGCGATCAGTGTCCACTTCGGGACAGAAGGCTCACAGGGTTTTTCCGGCAGGTTTGCCTCATCCGCTACATTGACAGCCTCCACATCCGTCACATCCTTGATATGTACCGCTGCCACATCACGGATGCTATTGGCTATGATCTGTGCATTGGCAGGATTCGGATCCTTTACCGTGATGCTGATGATACGGGTGTTAGAAGTATTTTCTACGGACACTCTCTTTTTCAGACTCTCGTAACTTTCATTCAGCTGATACTGTGCAATCACTTTTTCCAGCACAGTGCGTCCCAGGATCAATTCCTCATAGTCCTTGGTCAACTGGCTGGCCAGCTGCGCATCGCTGTAGGTCATGCTGTTCTCATTCCCTTTGCTGGTAGAGATATAGATGCTAGTGGTGGATTCATACTGCGGTGTGATCAAAAAAAAGCTCACCGCGAATCCTATGGCACCTGACACGATGGCTGCGAGAATAATGATCCAGGCTTTGTGCAGGAGCAGACCGAACAGATCCTGTAAATCGATTTCAATTTCATCTTCCTGATAAGAAGTCTGCATGGTATTTTTTCCTCTCGTTATACATAAATGAGTTCATTAGTTGTGTGCCAGGAACCTCCGGGCATTGCCTCCCGTGAGCTCCGCGGCATAGATATCTCCGTATTTTCTGCGGAGGAGCTCCGCACATTTCTCTATATAAGGAGCCCTGCCCTCCGGTCTGTGTGCATCCGTGGACACGAAATCCACCAGGCCGTTTTTCAGCAGACTCTTCACGTTCTGTTTTGTAGTAAAACCGTTATCTCCGGTCACGGAAGCACAGTTCACCTGGATCAGTGCCCCAATCTCCCTCATCCACTGGATGGCGGCGAATTTCCGCTCCATCAGATTCCGGTATCTCTCCACATGGGCGATCACTGGCTGATATCCGAATCCCAGGATCTCTCTGACTGCATTGCGGATGTATTTTTCCTCCGCATAGGGTTCGAATTCTACCAATACACAATGGGAATCTCCCAGGGTGATGATCTTCCCCTCTTCCATCCATTCTGACATTTCTTCTATGTAGTAATACTCTGTGCCTTTTTTTAAGGTGATCTGAATTCCTTCTGCCTCGGCCGCCTCCTGTACCAGGCGGATCCGTTCCTCCACCTTTGCAAGCGTCGGATGTCCCTTCCCCGGCATACAATGGGGGGTGGTATAGATCATGCCGATGCCTTCTTCTACGGCTACCCGCAGCATGGCAAGTGTCATTTCCATGTTTTTCGAACCATCATCCAGACCCGGCAGTATGTGGGAATGCATATCAATATATTCCATGCGATATTTCTCCTTTTTTTGATCCCGGCATGGCGCCGGAGCGCCACACCGGTCTCATAGAAACCACTCTACCTTTTTACTTCAATTTCATTCTTATTTCATTTATGACCAATACTTCATAAGGCCTTATGAAATTAAGTTCATAAGAATATCTTAGAACTCGCCGGTCTTGGGAGCCTTCACTGCGGTTGCTGCAACATCAGCTGCATCAACTACCATGAATGCAACGGGAGAGAAGCTGGTGAAAGTACCGGTTACGGTGAGGTCATCACCGAGAACGCCGGAACCAACTACTTCCCAGGTGTAAGGTGCGTTGGGCTGTCTGTGAAGAACATATACCATATCACCCTTCTTAGCGCTGGGAACCTTGAAAGGAACCTGTACGCCGCCTGCAGGGATCTCTCCGCTGTAGGATACATCAACTGCTGCTACCAGTTTAGCGCTGGTAGGAACGTTTAAGTCTTTCAGCACGGATTCTGTAGAGGTTACGGATACAACCTGCTTAGCAAGCTGCTCAGAAGGAACTGCTACAGAAGCTGCTGCTACGGAAGTCTTAACTTCCTTTGCTGCTGCTACGACATCAACGCCGGCAGCGGTCTTTACAACAGGATCAGCCTCAGGGCTGTTTGCTGCAAAGGTAGGAACTGCCATAGCTACGGTCATAACTGCAACTAATAACAAAGCATATACTTTTTTCATTGGACAATTATCTCCTTTCGTAGAGTATAGAATGGTTTCTATATATAAACGGCTGTCTCCAACCGGTTATACCGTAATTAGTATTAGTTTACTTCCTCATAGAACACATCGAGGATCAGTTGATACAGAGCATCGTCATCCACATTGAACTCCGCATATTCCTCTCCCTTGGTGACTTCACCAGCGATAGTGTAGATATTGTCGGTATCAAAGGAGCTGTTCATATATTCCGTGCACAGATATACTGCCTGATCCAGGCCGATACTGGTCACCATCTGCTTCTCCGCGGTCTGGTACAGCTTCACGGGAAGAGTCATATCTTCCTTCATGCCCTGCTTTAATTGGTTGACGAAAGCAACCGCATAAGCTTTCTGTCTGGCAATGCGCTTATTATTGGAAGCAATATCGGTAGACTTAAAGTCACGGTCATGAACAAAATGGTATGCCAGTTCGCCCTTCAGGGTCACAGTATCGCCTGCAGTGAACAGCTTCGGCTGCATCACTGCCAGATCCTCCGGCACGGTCACAGTCACGCCGCCTACCGCATCATTCAGATCTGCAATGCTGTTCATGGACAGTGCACAGTAGCCATGGATCGGCACTCCATAGAACAGCTCGGATACCGTCTGCTCCATGAGCTGACAGCTCCAGTCCCTGCCGTTGCCGTAAGCATACTGCAGAGCCAGCTGTTCCGTCCGATCCTCCACATAACTTCCATCGGTAGCATATACATGTACCGGCACCATGGAATCTCTGGAGATGTTGATGAGTTGAATGGTCTTCGCTTCATCATCCAGCACTGCCAGGATCACGCAGTCTGCCTGTCCTGCCTTACCGGGTGTCTTCTCCTTCGCGATGCCGTCACGGCTATCGATTCCCAAACAGAGGATATTCATAAGATTATCTTTATATTGGTAAGTCTTACCGTTGTAACGGATCTGACCTTCCTGCAATTCATAGGATTCTTCCGCTTCCTGTGCTTCTGAGGCTTCGGAATTTTTCTCATTTGCCGCTTCCTGCATCGCCTGTGCAGCATCGATACTGTTGCCCTGTGCATGATGAAGCAGGCTTGCACGTCCGGTGGTTCTCCATACATTGACGAGGATCACTGCGATCACTGCAAGGATTGCAAGCAGTGCCAGCAATATTCCCAGCGCACATAATATCTTCGTGCGGACACGCTTTCTGTGCCGGATGACATGCTGCTTATTGTATTCTGCCGCTTTCCGGCCTGTCAGTTGGGATTCGTCACGTTCATCTTCAAGCGGAATATCTATGAGGTTGTCTTTGCTTTCTTCCTTCTTCATAGTCTGTCTCCCACGCATAAAATACTATGCTGATCTATTCTGTTGCAGCTGCCGCCCGGGCTGTCTCCGCACCCGGTTCTCTGTCGGTCAGCACGGCCTGCACCAGGAGTCGGTTATTCGGTTGGCTGCCGATACAGGTCACCAAAGTAATGATCTGATCATCCGTTGTCACAGTGATGTCCTTGTCAATATTTGCACTCATATCGCGGGTGCTGAATATGGAATCCAGGTATTTCTGATAGACCTCCGGATCCGTAAAGTCAAAGCTGTATAATAGGTGTCTGTCATCGTAGATATGGGCTGCAAAAATAGTGTAATGCAGTACTTCTCCGGGCAGATAGATCAACACTTCTCTATTCGCATCAAAAAAGTCCGGATCTTCGAATTTATGTAACTGTGCGAACATGGAACCGTTTTTCATGTTGTGTCCATAGATCACGGTGTTGTTGTCTGTGAAGTCCTTACTGTTCATATTCTCGGTGTAGATGCAGCCGGGATATCCATAGGAACCGTCGATATTATGCATGAGATAATAAGAATTGTCGGATGCATGCTGCAGGATCGGATAATCAATATCCGTACCGGGTACGGTGATCCAGGCATAGACATCCGGGTTCACCTCCTGAAGCTCTTCGAATTTCACAGGGATGACTTCCTCCTGCTCCTCTGCTGCGGTCTCGGTCTCTGCCGTTTCCGTTGTCTTCATGCCTGCCAGCATTTCGTTGATCTCATCCTCGGTCATGGCACTTTTTGCTTCCTCAGTTCCCTGCACAGTGCTTTGCGTTTCGCTCTCTGCAGGTGTACTTTCCGCCGGATGGTTATAGATGATATGAGAGATTCCGCTCGCTAAAAAATAAGCCATGGTCAGACCGGCCACGCCCGCGATTACGGAAATGATTTTTTTCTTCATTTGTACTTCCTCTTTCCGGATTTTTTCCGGGCTATTGTAATAATTCCCTCTGTCACTACGTTTTTAACGTAATTTTAATTTCTGTTTTAAACGTACCCATTATATACGTTTAAAACTGGTATTGTCAATAGTTTACGGTATTCATAATGTAAATGGGAAAAGTTCATAGAAAATGCTTTTATGATTACACTAAAAATATGGGGCAATTCATGGGGATAATGATATTGGAGGTATAAATGAAAAAAACATATGATCGACTGGCTGCCGGTGAACGAATTCGTCAAAAAAGGAATCTGTTAGGATTTACACAGGATGAAATGGCAGAAAAAATAGACCGTGCTGCAAAATATTATGCTGATATCGAACGTGGCAGCTGCGGCATGAGTGTAGAAACTCTGATGGCGCTTTCCGAAACTTTAGATATGTCACTGGATTACATTATTTACGGAAAAGAAATCGAAGAAAACGGATACCCCGGGCAAACCGCCGAAGTATCCGCTATTTTAACTATGCTAAATAATTCCGAACAAAGAGATCGTGATTATGCGCTCAGACTTTTGAAGCTTTTTCTGGCTTATCAAAAATAATCCCCCGACTAGTTAAAGCCAAACAGTTTCTGACAGATCTTGTACCCCTCCACGGAAATCTTACGTCCGCCTTTTCCGGGCAGGTTCATCGTTCCGCCCATGATGCCATTGCGCATCCACAGGTACAGTCTCTTATCCTTGCTCTTAAGATACTCCCACAATTCTTTCTTCTTATCCAGGTGTTCCTGCATACCGGAACGGATCAGCAGCACAGAGGATACTGTCATGATGATCTCTAAATAATTACGCATGTACTGATACAGGCGTCTGTTCTTGACCAGCTCCTGCTTTTTTGCCACAAGATAATCGATCATCAGCTTGGTCACGCGGATCTGCTGATCGATACGGGAGATCATGACTGTCTCATTCACGGACTGATCCTGTCTTCCTATATAATATCTGTAGAAATTCACATCCAGATAATACATATTCTTCACATAGGGAAGCGGCTCGAATACATACAAATTATCTACATAGAAGGTATGCTCGGGAAGCTTCAGTCCGCATTCCTGAAGCAGCTTCGTACGGAAGATCACGGAGTGCATCAGTATGTAATGTCCCTTGATAAAATGATGGCAGTCCGCCCAGGTGAACATCTTCTCTACCGGCAGAATATGACGGTACTGAATGACTTTCTTACGACGCTCGCCTTCCTTCTCATAGACATAGTTGCTGATCAGCATGTCCAGTGCCTGACCGCCTCCTGCCAGCTCCCGCAGAGTATCCAGGATCTTAAAATAGGCATCCTGCTTCACCCAATCGTCACTGTCCACTACTTTAAAATAGAGTCCCGTAGCATTGGCGATCCCGGTATTCACTGCGGAACCGTGTCCACCGTTCTCCTTGTGGATTGCGCGGACGATCGTAGGAAACTGTGCTTCATATTCATCTGCGATCTCTGCAGTGCGATCCTTAGTAGATCCGTCATCAACGATCAGAATCTCCACATCCTCCCCTCCGACTAACAGGGAGTCAATACATTTTCTCATATACTTTTCAGAATTATAACAGGGAATTGCTATGGAAAGTAATTTCATGATTGCTGTCCTTTCTTCATATTAAAACATAGTTCGAGGTATCCCAAGCTGCATGCTCAGTCCCTTCGCATAAGCTGCAAATGCAGAAGGAATGGGATATCTGTCTTGCGTCTCCCGGGGTTCAATATAGATCCAGTCCGCAGAATCCGGTCCCACCTTCTTCGGTGCGAGTTCATCGACCCGAATGAGATATCCCTTCATATGCCATTCTCTGTGGGAGAAAATATGCTTTGCATCCTCCAACGGCTGGATCCTGAGTACCTGCAGCCCGTTCTCTGTCAGATATTCCTTCACCTCTTCCGCCGTACAGAATCCCTTCATTGACGGGAATTCATACATTCCGGCGAGCAGGCCCTTAGACGGTCGCTTGTGCAGCACCGCAAGCTCCGCATCCCGGATAATGAGGATTGTCTTCTCCTCTATGGTCCGTTCCTTTGCCTTTGCCTTATTTGGGTACTGCTGCTGCGTTCCATCTTCGTATGCCAGACAGATCTGTCTAAGCGGACATTCCTCACAATGAGGGGCACCGTTCGGAATGCACACACAGGCTCCGATCTCCATCATTGCCTGGTTAAAATCCCCGGGTCTGTCCTTCGGTATCACCTCCCGCAGATCCTTCTCCACGGACTTTTTCACCTTGTCCTCGGAGATGCACCGATCATCCTTACGAATACGGGCGATCACACGGAGTACATTTCCATCTACCGCCGGGTTCGGTTTTCCATAAGCTATGGAAGATACCGCTCCCGCCGTATAGCTTCCGATTCCTTTCAGTTTCAGCAATTCTTCATAAGAATCCGGCATAATTCCGGCATAATCTTCCATGATCTGAATTGCTGCTTTCTGCAGATTACGCACCCGGTTGTAATAACCAAGTCCCTCCCAAAGCTTTAATAGAGTCTCCTCCGGTGCTTCCGCTAATGCCGCGATATCCGGCAGAGTATCCATAAATCTCTGAAAATAAGGCTTCACCGCTTCCACCCTGGTCTGCTGTAGCATGATCTCAGAGACCCATACGCGATAGGGTGTGGGCTGTTCTCTCCAGGGAAGAATCCTACGATTATTATCATACCATTTTAAAAGTGGTTTGGGAATCGCCCGAAGGTCACCTTTCCTAAAGATTTCCTTAACATCCGTTAAATTTTCATTGTATTTATCCATAGTGTCTACCGCAGGCGATTGCATTCAAACTTCTCCATGGTGAGCAGGCAGTTTTTCAGTTCTTCATAACGTTCCTCCGTCTCACCGTCATTTACTTCGATATCGCAGGCGATTGCCATGGTCGTGATCATCTCATTGGTAATACGATGATGGAGACCTGCCAGAATATTCAAACGCTGTTCATAGGAATCCGCATCCAGGAACTCTAATACCAAAGGATCCAGTGCGGGCTCCTCCTCTGCAGCTTCTATATGCACTGCCGGTGTCTCCGGCTGTGCTGTCGCGCCCTGCGCTGTTGCTGTCGGCACTGCCTGAGTTGTCGTCTGCCCACCGTTCACTTCAACGGTCCCACGTATCTGTCTGTCCGCATCCGCACCCTGTAATTCAAAGCGGAATCTCTGCTGTACCTCAGGGTATTTGACCTTATCCACTTCACTCGTAAACATTGCAAGCGGTCTCGCATAGGTCTTGAAATCTCCGTACATTGCCTGATAGATCACCAGCTGCTCTCCAGTCTCCGAATGCTGTGCTATCGTAACGATCTGGTACAGATTCCCTTTAAAATGCTTATATATCTCATGTGGTTTGGGAATAAATGTCATCTGTCCTTCTCCTTTCCCATTGCCTCTGCTGCGGCATATGGTAACAGTATAACCCCTATTCTGAAAAATGTCATGTCTCCCTTAAAAATCTGTCAGAAGATATTCATAAGAGATGCTGTAGCTGCCGGAAGCATTGCACGCCTGCATAAGCTCTGCGCTGAAAGCTTCACGTTCCTCTTCACTCATGTCATTGATCCTCTTATGATGGATCGTAAAGGTATAATCACATGCTCCGCTTTCATCCATCACATAAGTCAGTGTCACACCACTGTTGCAGCAGCCATTCTCATTGAGATATTGCTTCACCTTTGTAAGCAGCTGCTGTTCCTTCACCTGATTCTCAATACGCTGTGTTTCATTGCTGCTTTCGCTTTTCACCGTGCTTCCGATGCAGAATACAATGGTCAGGATCAATAATACTGTAGTAACATAAAACATAATATTGGAAATGGCTTTTCTTCTCATAATCTATACCTCTCTGTTCTTTTATCCGGATTTTTACCGAAGCTTTCATCATCCGCTCCATCCGACAGATATAGATTACCTTTTTTCAAGTACTATAAAACCACCTCAATCCAAATATCACTGCGAAGCGGTTATAATTCAGCTGTTAAAATATTCTGCTCCGGCGGATTCCACAGCTGCTTTTAACCCCAGAGCAGACATTCTGACTGCACCGTTGCCCCAGATGATCATCTGCTCCAGGGCATCTGAGGTAGCTACCGTCACGCGGTATTTCTGCGGTTTTGCTCCCAGCTCATGTGTGGTGCGCTCAATATACTGATCTGCAGTCTCCGCTTCCTTCGTATAGACCACTTCTATGTTATGATATTTCATCACAGATCCCGGATTTCCTTTCACCTTATAAGCATCATAGACCAAAATCAGCCGGCATCCCTGATATCCCTGATAGTTGCACAATATATCCATCAGTTTGTCCCTGGCGCTGTCTAAATTGATCTGTGCCAGCTCCCGCAGCTCCGGCCATGCGAAAATAATATTATAACCGTCCACCAACAGATATTCTTCCGGTTTTTCCTGAGGGCCTGCTTTGGTCTTCGGTGTCCGCATACTGTCTGCCGGACTTTCCGTATAGTTGCTGCGACTGCCGGAGGATGTATGATATCTGCGGAATCTATGCGGATCTTCTGCCCCTTTTCCATAGGTCCTGCGGAAGATCTCTTCGATCTCCTCCTGGGATATGATACGCTCTGCGCCGCCACCCGTCTGACGTACAGTTCCCTGCCGTCTGTTCACTGCCGGCATTCCCTGTAAGGCATCATCCCCCGACTCTGCATTTTCCTCCGAATCCGGTACCCAGCCGCTCTCCACATGGGCGTATTCCGACACCTGATCCCACGGCACCTGGAAACCGGCCCCGTGGGCACAGAATACGGAACCGGTAGGGTTGGCGGTATCCGCCTCCGGATCGTAATCCGTCTGTGCCATCACCTCTTCCGGATTATGGCAGGGTTCGTACCCCTGCAGGCTGCAGGACAGTCTGCCGTGTCCTTTGGTATAGGAAGCCACTTCTCTGGCATAATCCCGCATGGTTGCCACCGGCACACTGCCCATCAGTACACTGTTGTTTCCTTCGGTCACAGGCGGATCGAATCGTCCGTTCATTCTGGTGATATCTGACATTGCCCTGCCGAGATTTTCTGTCGGCAGTTCCAGTCGATAGGAAAACCACGGCTCAAGCAGAATACTTTTTCCACTGCGCAGTCCCTGCCGGATGGCGCGATAAGTCGCCTGCCGGAAATCCCCGCCTTCCGTATGCTTAGTATGTGCCTTCCCGGCGATCAACAGTATCCGAAGATCTGTGATCTCCGATCCGGTGAGCACTCCCACATGCCTTTTTTCCTCCAAATGAGTCAGGATCAGTCTCTGCCAGTTCCGATCCAGCATATCCTCACTGCACAGAGAGGCAAATTGCAAGCCGCTGCCCCGCTCCCCCGGTTCCAGTAGCAAGTGTACTTCTGCATAATGTCGCAGGGGTTCAAAATGCCCGATGCCTTCCACCGGTTCCGCCAGCGTCTCCTTATAGACAATGCTTCCCGCATCGAATTCCGCTTCCAGTCCGAAACGCTCCCACAGGATATTTTTCAGGATCTCCATCTGCACCTGCCCCATGACCTGCATATGGATCTCCCTCTTTTCCTCCTGCCATAATACATGTAACTGCGGCTCCTCTTCTTCCAGCTGTCTGAGCTTTCCGAGCGCTGTCACCGGATCCACATCCGGGGGAAAACTCAGCCTGTAGGTCAATACCGGTTCCAACACCGGTGCCAGATTCTCGCATTCATAGCCCAGTCCCTGTCCTGCAAATGTCTTCGTAAGTCCTGTGACCGCACAGACTTCTCCCGCCGGCACGCTGTCTGCGGTCTCATAGCTTCCTCCATTGTACAGGCGCAGCTGATCTGCCTTTTCCTCCCAGGTCTCTTCCCCGGCACCGCTTTTCTCATTACCGATCATCATTTTGACCCGAAGCGTCCCTCCGGTGACTTTCAGATACGTCAGACGGTTCCCCGACGTATCTCTGCCGATTTTATAGACTCTGGCTCCAAACTCCTGTGAATATTCCGGTTCCGGCAGATAGAAAGACAGTCCGTCCAACAGCTTTTCTATGCCTTCCTGTCTTAATGCGGATCCAAAAAAGCAGGGAAACAGCTTCCGCTGCGCCACAGTGAATGCTATGCTCTCCGGCTGCAAGGCTCCGGTCTCCAGATATTCCTCCATCAGTACTTCACTGCACATGGCGGCATGTTCCAGTTCCTGCTCACGGTCCTCTCCGGATTCATCCTGCGCCATGATATTTTCAACGGTTACAATATTGCCATCCAGCTTACTTTGCAGTTCGGCCAGTATTTTGTCCCGCTCGGTGCCCGGCTGATCCATTTTATTTACGAATAAAAATACCGGAACCTCATATCTTTTCAATAATCTCCACAGTGTGTAGACATCCCCCTGCACGCCGTCACTGCCGTCGATCACAAGGATGGCTGCGTCCAGTACCTGAAGTGTCCTCTCCATTTCAGCGGAAAAATCCACATGCCCAGGGGTATCTAACAGAGTGATATCCACATCTTTCCACCGGATTCTCGCCTGCTTGGAGAAGATGGTAATGCCTCTCTTCCTCTCCATGTCCCCATTGTCCAGAAAAGCATCTCCGTGATCCACTCTTCCTGCCTTGCGGATCGTTCCGCAAGTATATAAAAGGCCTTCCGCCAGTGTTGTCTTGCCGGCATCCACATGTGCCAGAATTCCTATGATTAATTTCTTCATTCCTATCGTTAACCCTTCTATATCCGGTTCCTGCTACTTCTCCAGGATTCTTACTGTTTTCTTAGGTTTCTTACCGCTTTCTTAAGTTTCTGCTGTTTCCTTAGGTTTCTTACCTCTTCTTTATCTTTACCATCTACGATACTATATTTTCGCCGATTTTCCAACTGTTTTATCTTGAGGATGTCATTGCAAATCCGCTTAAAGATAGGCTATAATCATAGCATACTTTCCATCTTTCCATTAGCAGGAGGAGCTATGATCAAATTAATTGCAACCGACATCGACGGTACACTTCTAAAAGACGGTACGCTGATGATCGATCCGGAATATATGACCGTAATTGAAAAACTGACTTCAAAAGGAATCATCTTCGTCGCCTGCTCCGGCCGGCAATTCATCAGTGAACGAAAACTTTTCGCTCCCGTTTGCGATAAGCTTCTCTATATCACGGACGGCGGCACGGTAGTCCGTACCCCTCACAAAATTTTAAAAGTCCACACTCTGCCCGAAGATGTCTGGCATGGAATGTGTGAAACGGTTCGCAATGAATTACCGGACTGTGATTATTTTATTGCCACTCCGGATTATTGTCTGGCAGAAGATGCCGGAAGCCGCATGTTCCGTTGGCTTACCGATTCTTACGGATATGATATCCGTGAAGTACCGGACCTGTTAAAAGCACCTGTGGACAACGTGATCAAATTCACAGTGTATCATCCTTCGGCATGTGAAGAAATGTGTGCCCCGCTTTTCACTCCCACCTGGCAGACCAAGGCTAAAATCGCTTCCTCCGGCAAAGAATGGATGGACTGTAACCCGTTAGGTGTGAACAAAGGAACCGCTATTCGGTTTTTACAGGAATATCTTGGCATTGCCCCGGATGAAACCTGCACTTTCGGAGACAATCTGAATGATATAGAAATGCTTGAGAGCGCCGGAACCAGCTATGCCGTATCCAACGCAAGAGAGGAAGTAATCGCTGCCGCAAAGAGAACCTGTGCGCCTTATTGGGAAAACGGCGTGCTGCAGATATTAAAAACTTTTCTGTAAGCTTGACACTGTCACAATAAAGCACTATAGTAAACAGGTAAATATTATATTCCGCTAGGGGAGCACATCGCTGAGACTGAAGTGTTGCAAGACTATGCCATCATTTCTAACCCTCACTACTTGAACCGGATAATACCGGCGTAAGGAAGCATAGATTTCATGCAGTTATTGTCTACATATACACTGCTGATAACAGTATATAAGAGCCGTACATTATATGAGTGCCGTTCAAGACTGTAATTTTTGCATGGATACGATGTTGTCCCTCCTCGCGCATACGAAGGAGGATTTTTTTATGTTGTACAATGTTGTTGTGAATGACTGGGGCGAGACTACTTATGTCCCCACTGCACTGGGCAATGTCCTGTTAGTGGTTGTCCTGATCGCTCTGCTGGCCGTGGCTGTTGTATTTGCCCGTAAGCAGAGAAATAAGACCGGCGCTGACGACGTTGATCAGAAAATGGCTCACAGTAAGCTGACCGTAAAGCAGTTGGCATTCTGCGCCATGGCAATCGCTCTTGGAACCGTGCTGTCAAACATCAAGCTGTTCCATTTTCCTACCGGCGGTTCCATTACGCTTCTGTCCATGCTGGTGATCTGCCTGCCCGGTTACTGGTTCGGTCTGGGTGCAGGTATCGCCACCGGAGTAGCTTACGGTGTGTTACAGCTTCTCATTGATCCCTATGTATTGTATCCCATGCAGTTGATCGTTGATTACATTTTGGCTTTCGGTGCTTTGGGATTGTCCGGACTCTTCTCCAATGCGAAATTCGGACTGCTAAAGGGATATATCACCGCTGTGTTGGGCAGATATGTGTTCGCCGTGATCTCCGGATGGATCTTCTTCGGCGCGTATGCCTGGGAAGGCTGGGATCCCCTGCCCTATTCCCTCGCCTACAATGCGATCTATATCTTCGCTGAAGCGGCAGTAACATTACTGATCCTGTCCGTGAAACCGGTACAGAATCTGTTCTCGAAATTAAAGCAGATGGCTTTAAATGATTAGGTAGATTGTGAGTTACGAGCCATGCAAAGTCAAAACGGAAACAGCGATCTGGGAGCTTGCTCACAAGTCGCTGTTTTTGTTTTGGAAAGTTTGTGGATATAAGAAGCTTGTTTTGCTGCTGATACCCACGCTATGAAAAGTTTGTGGGTATGAGTTACTTATTTTGCTGCTGATACCCACACTGAGAAAAGTTTGTGGGTATGAGAAGCTTGTTTTGCTGCTGATACCCACGCTATGAAAAGTTTGTGGGTATGAAAAGCTTGTTTCGCTGCTGATACCCTCGCCATGGAAAATTTGTGGGTATGGGAAGCTTGTTTTGTTGCTGATACCCACGCTATGAATAAACTACCGGGGCTTAATTGACTGAATTTGTTGATTACGCCCCGCGTAACGTAAACTACCGGGGCTTAATTGACTGAATTTGTTGATTACGCCCCGCGCAACGTAAACTGCCGGGGCTTAATTAATTTAATTTGTTGATTACGCCCCACGCAACAAATAAGACCGGGATGGGTGCGCAAGCGCCCACGCCAGATCTTTCTTGTTCTCTAGCGTGGCTATGCTTTCGTAGCTCTCCAGTTTGGTGTAAAAATCCTAAAAACAATGAATTCCGTACAAAAAAGTTCCTAAATCAGGAATTTTTGTACGGAATTTCTTCATTTTGCACGCTCAGCGAAAATAACAGCTTTTTACATGGCAAAATCTCCTGTTTTTGTATTTTTTTAGAAAAAAATAGCGTTTTTAATACAAACAGAACTCCCCGCGTAACTCTCCATCAACTACGCTTGGCCGCATGTTCCAGATAGAGGAAACATGCCACGTTCAACACAATTCCAAACGCAGTAGAGATGGGGGCTGCGAGGCCGATATTGGTGAGGCTTGCGTCCGGCTGAATGCTCATATAGTAAGCAAAGGGAAGGCGTACGAGAAGGGTCTGGATCAGTCCCTGGAGCATGACCCACACGGTCTTGCCATTACCGTTAAAATATCCCATCATGCTGAACAGCACAGCAGTCAATAGCGTCTCCGGTGCGAAACCTTTCAGATACTCATACCCTCTCTGCACCACTGCCGCATCCGCGGAGAAGATACCTGCCAGCAGATTCCCCCGGAAGAACACCAGTACAAAGACGAAGCATCCCACCAAAAGTCCGATGCCGATACCGGTGAACATGGTCTTCTTCGCCCGCTTCTGTTCTCCGGCACCTACATTCTGTGACACGAAAGAAGAAGTGGACTGCATCAGTGCACTGGGGATCAGCATGGCAAAGTTGACGATCTTGCATGCCACGCCGTAGCCGGAGGAAGCTTCCAGTCCCAGGCGGTTGACAAAGGCGCACAGTGCCAGGAAAGAGCCTTGCGTCAGACACTCCTGCAAAGCTAATGGCAGACCAATCTGCAGGAATTTACCGCACTGGGGATTCCAACGGAAATCGTATCCGGTAATGGTAAAGGGCAGTCCCTTTTTCACAAGGCGTACAATTGCAAACACTACGCTCAATGCCTGTGCAAAAACAGTAGCCAGCGCTGCTCCCATGGCATCCATGCCCAGTCCTGCCACCAGTACCAGATCACCCACGATATTGACAATGCATGCCACGAAGACAAACAACAGCGGTGAATTGCTGTCACCCAGTCCTCGAAAGATCGCGGACAATACGTTATATGCCACAATAAAAAAGATTCCCGCACCACAGATCCGTATGTAAGCTGCGGTCAGTCCTACCGCCTCTTCCGGTGCCTGCATGAGAACCGCGATGGGACGGGCAAAACCAACCATGACCACGAACAGTACCAGTGAAATCGCTGCAAATACAACGGTTCCTCCGCCGATGATACTGCCGATCTGCTCCTCCTTCTTCTCTCCCAGATACCGGGCGATCAGCACAGTAATCCCCATTGCCAACTGCGTCACTACAAAAGTCACCAGATTCAGCACCTGGCTGCCGGTAGAGACTCCGGACAATCCCGAAGTAGAGCCGAACCGTCCCACTACGAGCAGGTCTACCGCACCGTAAGCTGCCTGTAAGATTAAGGCGCCCAAAATGGGAACCATGAAGCGGAGCAACTTTTTCAAAATGCTTCCCTGTGTAAAATCCATCATGTCATTTTCTTTATTTTTCAAACTTCTCTCTCCTCTCGCACATCACCTGATAAAAGGTCTCTATGGTCTGTATCATCACTTTCGCATCTGCTTCGGAAATGCTCTCCAGATACGGTGCCAGACCGGCAAAATAATTCTCATTATATTTTTCCGACAGTTTTCGTCCCTCTTCTGTCAGAGAAATATAGGTGATCCTGCCGTCTTCCGCCGCATTGGCTTTCCGCAGATAACCCTTTTCTTCCATTTCTTTTACTGTCCGCGTCACGCCGGGACGGGGGATGTTCAGATAGTCACTGATATCTGAAATCTTCACAGCAGACCCCTGCCTCTCCATGATCTGGATCACATCCAGGAAATGAATATAAGAAGGTGTCACGCCCGAGGGCAGCGCAGGAAGCATCTCCCGGATCCGTTTTGCCTGATAGCAGGCATCCAACATTCGTTTTATCGTCTGAATCGTCATTCTTTTCCTCTCTGATATCTTTTTCTATCCTATATTTTGTTTTTATAGTTACCTTTGGTAATTATCTTTGGTAATTATATGGAAACACTTTTAATTTGTCAATAGGATATTTTCATAAGCACGAAAACATATAAATGAAAACAGCAGACCCTTTTTGTGGGAATCTGCTGTTTTTTTCCTATAGACTTCATTTTTTATTTTTCTTTATTTCAATTTCAAATCATACGTTTTTTACTTATAGAACTGTTTACGCATCCGATCTGGCATAGGCGTTTTTCATCTGCCCACTGAGTTCATACAGGACTTTGTCCAGAGTATCGGCTGCCTCACACTGAAGCATCCCGGCAATCTTTTCGTTGGCCTCTTCCTGTATTTTTTTACGAGTTTCCTCATCGGTCTCCTGCTCCAGCAATGTATCGTAACGGTTCAGGAGCTCGTGACTTTTCGCTGCTATGCTTTCCTGATAACGTTCGATATGGAACACGGATTTGCTATAAGAAGCATCGGCCATGGCTGCGATCATACGGCTCATCCAGTAGAAGTTCTCGGTGGAGACTTTTCCGGTGGTTCCGGACAGGTAGCCGGGTGTCGTATCTATGTCAGTGTAGAACGGAGCCAGTACATTAAATGCATTGGATGCAAACGCCAGCCACTGGATCGGCTCGCCCTCCGGGCGCATCTGGATCAGAGTCATGACATCATTACGGTTGATGCCAATGGAACGGTATGCTCCGCACATAGTTTTATCCCCATACGAAGCATACGGATCATAGGGGGTTCCCTGATAATGGGAAGACAATACGTATTTTACATCCTCCACCGTAAGCTTCTTCTCAGGCACCGTGCACCAGGGCAGATCATCCGAAAACGGCGTGTACTCTGCATTCGGACCATCCCAGCGCTTCGTCCGGGGATTCAGGGTCCGCAGCATGTACCAGGCTCTTGCGGTATTGTATACATGGTCGGAATCGTCATGGCTGCCAAAGGCATCTCTGGCAGAAAAGCTGCCGTCCTGTGACAGATCCAGATGATTCTTTTCGATAAACTCTCTCAGATCCGCAGAGCACATATGATTCTCCTGTGTGCTCAGAGCATCCTCCAGATCGAAAGCATCGATTCCGAACTGGTTCGGCATCACCACATATGCTTCATCCGGCACTCTGCGGGCAATCCAGTGATGACCGCCGATCGTCTCCAGCCACCAGATCTCGTTTTTATCGGAAAAAGCAATCCCGTTCATCTCATAGGTGCCGTATTTTTCCAACAGACTTCCCAGCCTCGTGACACCTTCTCTGGCACTATGAATATAAGGGAGCACCACAGATACAATATCCTCTTCACCGATACCTCCGGGAATCTCTTCTGCACCGTCCTGCGCCGGAACATATTCCACCAACGGATCTGCTCCCAGGACTCTGGCATTGGAAGTGATAGTCTCCGTGGCAGTCATGCCCACACCTGCCGCATTGATACCGTGTGCCGCCCAGATACCTTCTCCCTCCAGCGCATTGGGCACTGCGGTATAACGCAAAGCCTCCTCGGGCAGATCGATCTCCACATGAGAAAGCACAGATTTATATTTTCTCGGCTGTTCTTCCGGATGCACCACCACAAATTTCTTCGGGGTAAACTGTCCGGAGGGGGAATCATCGTTCCGGGCGATCATGGTAGATCCGTCATAAGATGCTTTTTTTCCTACTAATATAGTTGTACATGGCATAATCATTACCTCCTGCTATTATGCTACAAAAAATTTCCCGTGAGTAACAAAAATCTGTTTCCTGTCTGGAACCTTACACCAGCTTCTGTCCATTCACCACAACATTACGGATCGTCTCCGGTCTGCCCTGCAGAGGCTCAATCTTCGTAAACTGTCTGCAGCCGGTGACTTCGATATTTTCCATAGACAGATCTCTGAAATATGGGATGTCCTCCTCATTTTCCATGGCAATGGTCTCATTACGGTTCAGAGAATTCAGGACATAAGACATCGTAAGGATCACTGCCTCGCCCTTGATCTCGCTCATATGGATATTGCGGAGTGTGATGTTTTCCACCACGCCGCCGCGTCCCAGCGCACTCTTCATGCGGACACCCACATCGGTTCCCACGAAAGTACAGTTCTCCACCAGAATATCTTTTACCCCACGGGACATCTCGCTGCCGATGACAAAACCGCCATGGCCTTCATTCACCAGACAATCATGAATGTAGACATTGCTGCAGGGGCCTTCGATCCTGCGGGCAATGGCATTTTTGCCGGATTTCATGCAGATAGCATCGTCACCGGTCTCGAAGGTGCTGTGATGAATGTGCACATTGGTGCAGGATTCCACATCGATGCCGTCACCATTCTGTGCAAAGTACGGATTACGGATCTTCACACCGTCCACAGTAAGGTCCTCGCAAAAATAGGGATGTATGTTCCATGCCGGAGAGTTCATAAACGTTGCGCCCTGTAACAATACCTTTTTACAATAACGCAGGCTGACCATTACCGGACGGTAAAAATCATAATAAGGTGCCGCAGCAGCCAGTGCCTCTTCGGTGGTTCCCTGGATGTTATGGCGATTGCCTTCCAGAATGGACTCAGTAGGCATCCAGATCTCAGTCTCTTTCGTCTCGATCACATAAGGACTGATCTGAAACAGCGCATCCCACTGTTTTGCCGTCATCTTGAATTTCTTGACCGGTCGCCATTTATCACCGCTTCCATCTATGATACCATCTCCGGTGATGGCAATATTTTCTGCATTTTCCGCTGTGATGGGAGACACGGTACGGATGCAGTCCTGCCCTTCATAACTGGTAATGCGCAGGGGATAATCCTCTTTCGATTTGATGAATTTTAACATAGCCTGACTGTCCAGGTGCAGATTGACACCACTTAACAGCCGGATCGGAGCCACTGCCCAGATGCCTGCGGGAACTCTTACCATACCACCGCCCTGCTCAGACACCTCGCAGATCGCGCGGTTAATGGCCTCCGCATTGTGTCTGCCGGCTTCCTCACTGAATTCTCCGCTCTTTGCACCATACTCCGCTATGGATACCTCCCGGTCCGGGAACTGGGGAAGTTCTACTTTATAATTCTGATTATACATGGTTATTGTTTTCTCCTTTGAATATTTTCATGGATACTTTCACATTTTCTACGTTTCTGATTCTAGCGTGTTCCGTTTCGGACTTCCACCCGATTTTTGCGTTTTTCCGAAGGGTTCTACTGCTTATTTGTGCCCTTCCGCGCAGATCCAGTCCTCGCCGTCTTTTAAGTGAATCCGTACCTCTTCAAATCCTGCATTTTCCAGCAGTTCCCGGAATTCTTCCGGTGTGGGATTAAACAGATGGAATCTTTGAATGTTTTCCCGCACCTGTTCCGGCAGATCCTCCTTCTGGTAAATGTCGGCCACCAGTAAAAAGGTTCCCTGCTCCTTCAATACCCGGTAGACTTCTTTCAGATTCTCCGCGGGATCCGGCCAGAAATAAAAGCTTTCCACCGTAATGATCTTGTCAAAAGCATTGTCCGCAAAGGGCAGTTTTTCCACTGAGGCTTCCACGAGATCCATTTTTCCCTGCTGCAGTGCTTCTGCATTGGTTTTCCCGGAAAGCTCCAGTGAAGTGGCGGAATAATCCACTCCGGTCAGATGTCCGTCACGCACCTCTTCACTCATGCGTTTCAGAGTTGCTCCTCCACCGCAGCCGATGTCCAGAATCCGGTCATTCTCCCGGATCTTCCAGTGTTCCAGCGCCCAGCCGGTCACTGCGTAGTGGCTTTCGTTCATGCGGCGCAGCATCTTCTCCCCATCCTCCCCGACCGGTTTCCCGGGGTTGCCGGAGATGGTGATCTCCTGCTGGGTGCGTTCGTTGGTGGTTAGGTTTATGGTATTATTTTCTGTTTTTTCAGTCATGATCTTTATTCCTTCTTCCAGCCTCTTTCTTTTTGGATCTTTGCGGTTTTCTTTGCAATTTTTACTATCTCTATTATAATAGTAATTGTTTATAATCATGTAAAGGGCAATCCCGTTATTGAGAATATCTCTGAATAAGGGATTTGGCAAAACACCCGATACAAAGTACAATCTGCGAAAGCATACGCCGGAAATGCAATGGAACGCTTACAGGTTATGGAAAGGCATACATTTTTTATGAAATATTATCTTGCCCCCATGGAGGGACTGACCACTTATAATTTCCGCACTAACTGGAACCGCTGTTACGGCGGCATGGACAAATATTTTACCCCTTTTATCTCCAATCGGCACATGAACAGCAGGGAACGCAACGATGTGCTGCCGGAGCATAACGTGGGGATGTACACGGTGCCGCAGATTCTGACCAATAAGGCGGAGGAATTCCTGTCGCTGGCAGAACAGCTGGCCGGATACGGCTACCATGAGGTCAACCTGAATCTGGGCTGCCCTTCCGGGACGGTGGTGGCAAGAAACCGTGGTGCCGGCTTCTTAGGCACACCCCGGGAACTGGAGGATTTTCTGGACGAGATCTTCGAAAAATGTCCACTGGAAATCTCCATCAAGACCCGCATCGGCATGGACTACATGAATGAATGGGCTCCACTGCTTAAAATATATCAAAAATTTCCCATGAAGGAACTGATCATTCACCCCAGACTGCAAAAGGAAGGTTACAAGGGGACACCCCATCTGGAGGCTTTCGCAGAGGCGGTGGAAGCCCTGCAATGTCCGCTGTGCTATAACGGGGATATTACCTCTCCGGAGTCGCTAACGCAGATTCTTACGAAGCTTCCCAGTATCGATACGGTCATGATCGGCCGGGGAATTTTGCAGAATCCGGGATTATTGCAGGAATTGAAGGCTGCCTCCACGGAGAGTGTTGCGCTGCCGTCTTGTGAAGAGCGTCTGGCTGTCCTGAAGGAATTCCACACTTCCCTCCTGACCGGTTATCAGGAGATCATGTCCGGCGATACCAATACGCTCTATAAGATGAAGGATCTCTGGACTTTCTTAAGCCACAGCTTCGAATCTCCGGACAAATACGTAAAAAAGATCCGCAAAGCCACAGATGCCAGCGACTATAAGCTGGCCGTCAATGCGTTATTCCGGGAGTGCGCATTGAAGTCGGAGAATTCTTGATCCTGACATCATCCCATACCTTTATTCCCCGGTGTCAAACTGTTCTCCTTCGTTGGCGTCTTCCATGACGACCTCCGGCTCCGGGATGCCTGCATTTTCCACATAGCTGAAATGAATGACCGCCTGTGGCCAGTTGAGACTGATCCGGGCGGTCTTCTGCCGCTCCTCGCCTGCCTTGCGGATCAGTTCCAACAGTTCCTGCAGGACTTCTCTGGTCAGATAGCCTCCCCGCCACTGGAACGTCATGGCCCGGCCTTTTTTCGCCATCTGCTGTGCTCTTTTATATACTTCTTCCGTTTTCGTAAAGGAAAGTTTTTTCTCCTTGTAATAAAAATGATCGTTGTCCGGACAGCCGGGTGCCGGGGCGATCAACGGTTCATGATCCCGGAACACTGCTTTATCTCCCAGATTGAAATAGTCGTAGCGGATCTCTCCGGGTGCTTCCGCATTGCCCTGATGTTTTCCCAATGTATTGTCAAATGTGGCATCCAGATGGTAATACTGCCCGCCGATCCGCACAATATTCCAAGTGTGACGGTACTTGATCCCTTTCTCCGGATTGTTGCCGCAGATAGCGATTACACACCACACACCCAGCGCATCACAAAGCACCTTCACCGATTTGGCAATGCCCTCGCAGACACCCACGCCCTGTCCCAGCGGTCCGATAATCTCATGGGAATAGGGCTTTTTCAACTTATCGTAGGTGATATTTTCGCAGATAAAGTCGTGAATGTACTTCTCTTTTTCCCACTCTGTGAACTTTGCGGCAGATCTTGCCAGCTTTTCCACCCGGGACTGCATGGCTTTCTGATGTTCTCTGATCTTATTTTTCTCAAACAGATACTCCGGCACGAAGATGATGTTGGGGGAGTCCTGATAATATCTATACCGATAACTCACCACCCAGAAGATCTCCGGATGATCCAGCCGCAGTCGGAAAAATACGTCATACAATTCTTCCGCCGGGATCCGCGGCAGCTGGATCTCGTCTGCCAGCGCCAGCACTCCCTGCTGCATAGCGTGATAGGCGGCCTGCTGGGGCTTGTTCATTTTCTGATAGTAATATGGTTCCATGGTAGTTTCCTATTCTATTGTTTTCATCTGTCTTATTTTTACATTTTAACAGAAGGTTTTTCTTTTGGGTGGATGTTTTTGATATTTTTAAAAAAATTTATTTCTTATGCAACTTTTCTGAAGACTGTACAGTCTAATCATCAGAGACCTGTAAAAAATGGTTTTATTACGAAAGGAGTTTTATTATGAAAAACAAATTTATCTGTGCACTTTTAGCTACTGTGATGGTATTATCTTTTGCTGCCTGCGGCAGTCAGGGAAACGGAGCTGCTGCCTCTGCGGAAAGCACCGTAGCTTCCGAAAGCCAGGTTACAGAAAGCAATACAGAAGCCAATACTGAAACCGTATCCACCGAAAGTACCTCTACGGCGGAAGGAGCCTATGAAGACAACTTTGCAGTTCCCACAGAGGATGCTACCGCTTTCGCTAAAAAGATCCAGGATGCCGTAGCCGCTGAAGATCTGGATGCTCTCGCTGATCTGGTCAATTATCCGGTCTATGTTGCTCTGGGCGATGGCAGTGTGATTGAAACCAGGGAAGATCTGATTGCCTTAGGTGCAGACAAAATCTTCACCCCTGAACTGAAAGATTCTATGGCTAATGCTGATCTGTCCGAATTAAGCCCCAGTATGGCAGGCTTCACCCTCTACAGCACCGGCGACGGTCCTAACATCACCTTCAATGTCCAGAACGGAGTACTCGGCATCAGCGGTATCAATTACTAATCATTCTCGTACAAATCGGGGGAGCCTTTCATCAGGCTCCCCTTACTCGTGTCGAAACAACTGCTGTCAACGGTACCATAGTGATGTCTATGTTCCCGTCTGTCTTACGTGTGATCAGCGTGGCTCCCCGCTGGATATATTGCTTTGCGATGCCGAAATATCCCAGATAATCAATGGACATTCCGTAAGTCATGCGGATACCTTTATAGGTCAGTGACAACGTATTCAGATGATCGTGTCCACAGAAGATCCATTTTAACCAGCCGTTATCCACCGCTTTTTCGAAAAAATGAGGTGGTCGGTTCGATATTCCGAAATACTCATTCTTTTCTCCGATACTGCCGTGTTCATAGATCACACTGTGATCACCTAATTTCATCTTCTCGTAGGCTTTCTTGAACTCCGCGGGCGGCATGTGGAAAAATGCCATAGCCGGTACTTTTCTCTCGTTCAACTTCTGCATGCACCAGTCCGCCTGGTCCTCATGGATGCAGTCGAAACCACTGAAAAACCAGCCGTCACCGTACATGTTAGAGTCCAGGTGGATGAGGGGCAGGAGAATCTTGCCTTCTCCATCGATCAGATCCAATACAAAATTCCCGACGCCGGCAATGGGGTTTTGAGGACTGTGCTCGTATCTTCCTTTGGTAAAAACAGCGTATTTTCCCGTGGCAAAAATCTCCGCCAGTTGCTCTTTATTGCATACAGCCCCCATCTCACAGTCATGATTGCCGAAGACAAACGTATAGGGAATCTGAAAACCATCCAGAAACGCTAACAGCTTTTGCGCCTGTTTCCTATTATTCATCGTCCCGCTTTTGGGGAAAAACGGAAACACAGAATCCCCGGTCAGGACGATCAGGTCCGGTCCCGTCCGGCGGATCAGCTCCGTCACCGCTGCCAGTGCCAGTCTGTCCTTTTTCTGGGAAAACATGCCGAAACCCAGGTGCAGGTCTGTCAGTTGTAATATTTTATAATCTCTGTCTGTCGGGATACAAAGGGAAAAAGTCTCTTCGTCCCGAATTTGAAAATTTTGAGAAGTATACATAGGAATCTCTTTTCTGTCGCTTAATCTGTTTCACTATTGTATTTGATTTTTTTGAAATCAGCTCAACGGAATCAATGCGCCGATTGCAGACAGCAGCGTAGACAGCACCATCAGCACCTGAAACGGTACCGTGCCGATCACACCGCAGATAGGACTGCTGCCGGCTTTTTTCCTGGACTTTCCATAGGTCAGCACCAGCATGATGCTCACCAGTACCACAACGCCACTCATGATCCGGGTCAGAACGATAAAGCTGTTCACGCCAAACACGGCAAACAGAATGCAGGGAACTGTGGCGATCAGCCAGCTGATGCGGTTGCCGCTGCCGATCTGCTCATGAACCACATCGCGGAGGGCGAGAGTATTGCTCCAGAACGTGGTAAGTAAAGCAAACAGGGAAAATACGCCTGCCAGGATCATCGCCCAGGTACCGATACTCTCTCCCAACTGCATGTATGCCAGTTCTTTTTCCAGCGCTCCCTTGGTTCCCAGGAGAACCGTGCCCGTTACGATCAGGACAAACACTGAGGAAAGCCCAAAACCGATGAAAATGGAGCGGCGGATCTGTTTCGCGTTGCCATCCAGACCTTTCACCACCTGAATCACCGCCTGATTGGCCGAAGTGGCAAATACCACCATGCTGTACAGCGCCAACAGGTTGTTCCAGTGGAACTCTGCCCGTTGCAAAGAATTCAGCGGATGCATAAATGTGCCTACCGTCATCACTGCCACAATTCCCATGAGGACAATGACTGCGTATTTCTGCGCGATTCCTACTGCTTTCATGCCGATAAACACCACGACTCCGGCGATCACATAGTATAAAACCTGCGCCGCCACGAAAGGCATTCCGAACCAGTTCACAAAAATCTGTGCTCCGCCGTTGATATTACCGCTGACACCAATCATAATTGCCAGCCCATAGACAATAAATACGCTCCAACTGAAGATCTGCTTCATTTTCCCATGAAACAGCTCTCCTTCAAAGCTTTTCACCAGCTGGACACCACCGTTATTGTAAGACAGCTCGGCAATGATCAGGTGCAGGATCACGTTCACACAATAGGCGATCAATACCATCCACACGACATCCAGCATGCTGTTCTTCGTGGCAAGATACGGAACGGCGATGATGCCGGTACCGATGCTGTTGCCGACGATCATGCTGATGGCTTCAAAGGTCGTGAGATGGGCTTCGGATTGGATGGGGTGGGACATAGGGAGGCCTCCTTGGTAAAAATGACTATAATAATATCTATGGATGAAATTTGTGACACCTATAGTTTCTTTCCACTATGCGATATGTGCCTTTCGGTATTCATCCGTATCTGCCTGAATAGATACAAGAATATCTGTCGCTAAATGCGGAAGATTCGTTTGCAGCGTAGACTGCTTAGGAGCAACGCCTTCATCCTCCAGGACGGTAAGACAAAGATTCAAGGCATCTGTAATCTGAAAGATTGCTTCCTGTAAAGACTTGCCTGTGGTAATGCAACTATCAATATCAGGAACTGTTGCGTAAAAGGTACTATCTTTTTTGCTAATAATTGTAGTATACGTATATTGCATTTCTTTCCCCTCACTATTTCTTATTTACTAATCTCTTTTAATTAAATGGTAACTCTTCATCATACATGCTATTTACAACCGGAATTTTGTTTAATCTACCATATAAATTATTCAATATAATTTCTCTCTTTTCACTAGATTGCGAAACCAAAAAATTATAAAAATTTTTAACCTCTACCACAGGTATTTCTTTCCCCGTATAATACGTATAATTTGATTTTATAAAGCAAGAAATAAGCACATAATTATTAGATATATACATTTCTAAAGCATTATCTCGAAGAACTTTTTTCATTTTTTCTATAATAATACCTATATCTTTTTCCACAATTAATGAATCTTTTATCACCGATATAGAATTTTTTAAATCCTCTGCAAACGTTCGATAAATGTTCTTCTGCTCCCTTGAAAAATCGAATGTCTCCATAGCCTGATTTGAAATTTCATCTTGAATCGTTAAAAAGGAATTTATTCTTTTTTGTGGCGAAATTTCTATCATTTTCCTTAGCAATTCTGTATACTTAAATGAGTTCATTTCATACTTTGCCAATAAATTTTTAATCAAATATCCTACAAAAAAAATCTCTGTCTGGCTATTATAAACACCTGAATATAGCTCTTCAGGTTTCTGAGATACTGGCCAATTCAAATATATGCTGTTTTCCTCGTTGCCAACTTCATTAACATTTTTTCCAAAACCGAAATCTATCAGTTTGACCGTTCCACTATCATCAATAAGTACATTTTCCGGTCGTACATCTCTATGCAAAATGTTGTTTTTTTCTAAATATGCAAAAGCATTTATTAGCTGAACAAATATAGAATTAATTTTATCAGTATCTTCCTCTTTAAAGTATTCATCTATATTTTTTCCTTCTACATATTCCATTATAATATAGCCTGTACTATGTTCAGGAAAAAGATAATAATCAAATATCCTAACTATGTTAATATCATAAATAGCATACATAATCTTTATTTCATCTATAAATCTATTGTAAAATTCTTTTTCATATTGTTTCTGCATTGGCGAATACTTTTTACACACAAAAAACTTATTAAGCATTGTATCCTGCATCAGTATCGTTTTTCCTGTTCCTCCCGATTTCAACGCTCTAACAAACTCATACTTCCTATTTGTAGGGAAATCAACAATCTCCCCTTCTTTAAATTCCGAAATAAACTTTGGCATCTTTATACCTCTTTTTACAAATCAATTATTTACGCCACTGCGTTTGCATTAATCTTATCAATTACACTCTTTATCCCCATCCACACTGACATATCAGTGAAAATATCCACAATGCTTCCCTGATCTGTAAACGGAGATTCTTGAAGAACCGACAAATCTTTCATCATGCCATTATGAACAATATACTCCACAATCTGATTAACAAAATATATCTGTCTGCTATCCAAATTCGCATTATCAAGATATTCAGAGAAAGCCTCTTTTGCGGCATTCATATCCAATCCCACAATCTCTCTGACAAATTCACCCAGTGGCTTTTCACCATACTCTGCTTCATAATCTTTTTTTGTTCCAATTTCTTTCCAAAGGATTTCTTCCAAAGTATCTATATCCGTGGTGGTCAATGGCTTATTTGTCTTTAACTTTGCAATGACAATATTATCCTGATGCTGACGAATATAATATTCTGCCTTTGCCTTATAATTCTTTAACTGATCGTCTTCCAATTCCGATTCATTCCATTCAATTGTTAGTATATCATCCTCAAAATTAGTATCATAGCGTATCGCGGTTTTAGGAATATACTTCATTAAACTACGCAGTTCTTCACGTATCTTTTCAAACTCATCAATTCCCGCACGTTCCACGTAATCAGTATGCAGTATCTTATTAATTAAATCTGTTTTCGTCTGTATTTCAGGAATATTAGCTACACTTGCAATGCCACTGACTTTTTTAATCAGGTCTCCTCTTGCTCTGGTATACTTTTCTCCAAGTAGGTATGCTAATTCAATCCCATACATAAGCGCATCAAAACGAATCGCACTCACTTCCTCCTTCTCAGGAAGTATCAAAGGCGCAACTTCTTCTTTTACAGTTAATGTATCTTCAAACGTCAGTGTCTGGTAATTGTCTTCAATGGAATACAGTTCCACATATTTTAGATGCTGTTTTACAGCAAAATTATCCCTTGGCAGTTCACAGACTTTTTCCACCATTTGACCTACTAATCGTTTTCTATATGCTATCAAACGTTCCTTTTGAAATTCGGCTGCCTGCAGTTTATAAACCATTTCGAATTGTAAATTGAAAATGGCCCCTTGTAATGCTATCATATTCGCTGAGGGTTTCCCCTTGTTTATGCGGAAAAATTCAAAATTGCCGCAAAAATCAAATATATAAAACTTTGACTTATCCTCCCCATCTAATAATCCCGGACATAGTCTGGTTCCGCGCCCAATCATCTGACGAAATTTTGCCTTACTTAATACTTTTTTGAAAAATACGAGGTTCAGTACTTCCGGTACATCTATTCCTGTATCTAGCATATCTACGGATATTGCAATCTGTGGCAATTTCTTAGCATCCGAAAATTCGTCTATAGCTCCCTGTGCATATGACATACGATTATCTATTACCATTGCATATCCTTTAAGATTAGGATATTCCTTCTCAAACACTTCAAGAATCTTTTCTGCATGTGCGTGGTTTTTGGCAAAAATGATTGTTTTCCCTATTTGTTGTCCATAATTAATTTTAATACCCTCTGTCATAAGAATATTCAGCACTCGACGTATGGTATCTTCATTAAAGATCCATGTATTCAATGCCGAAGCCTCTATGCTCTCTGGCATTGCTCCATCATCTGTTGCAAAATTTTCTTCATATTCTTCTTTATCTGCTTCCGATAAATCATCATAAACGATTCCCTGTGTTAAAAATTTCAATTCTGTTTCGACAGAGATATAATCCACCAAATAACCATCTTTTACCGCCTGGGCAAGATCATAGCCATAGGTAGGAACACCATTTTCCAATTCAAAAATCCCATAGGTATTCTTATCTATTTCGTCTTTGGGTGTTGCTGTTAATCCAACCAGAGGAGCATCAAAATAATCAAATATATCTCTATATTTGTTGTAAATAGATCTATGCGCTTCATCGCAAATCAGCAAATCAAAATGTCCACAAGTAAATAATTTACCTTCGTTATCACTTACTGTATCAATGCATTTCATCATTGTCTGATAAGTAGAAAATACACAATGCGCAGAATAGTTATCTTTTTCTTCCACCAAATTAGTACATGATAAATTCGGTAAGAGATTTACAAAATTTCGCTTAGCCTGTGTAATCAACGCAGTCCGATCTGCAAGAAAAAGAATATTCTTCACCCAACCCGCTTTTAAGAAGACATCACATAAAGCAATAACCGTTCTTGTTTTACCACTTCCAGTAGCCATTACCAACAATGCTTTTCTGCGATTCTTTTTGCCAAAGCTTTCACATACTCTTTTAATAGCTTCTTCCTGATAATACCGACCCGCAATTTCTTTATTTACGGAAATGTGATCTAATCCTGTCTTCATTGACTGCAGATTAAACCATTTCTCCAAATCCCTCTTGGAATAAATTCCGGAACATTTTCGTTCGGGATACTGCCCATCAATAATATGCGTTTCAAAACCATTCGTCAGAAAAATCACCGGTCTACGATGATATTCTCTCTCCAATGCATCTGCATACAATTTCGCCTGATAACGTCCTTCCTCTACGCCCCTACCAGTTGATTTAGCTTCAATAATCGCTAACGGTCTATTCCTGTCATCATAAAGAACGTAATCAGCCCTACCACTTCCTGATCTGCTCGGTATTCCAGGAATTGGTACCTCATTCAACCAGTCCTTTCCTTCTTTCCATCCGGCATCTATCAGCATAGCATCTATGTATAATTTTCGTGTATCATATTCTGATAGATCCAAAGGCTTCGGAATATAGCTTGTCTTTTTCTCTTGTCTTCTTGCAGAAAGTTCTTCCTTCAAAGATTCATTTTCTTTTATAAGTTTTTGAAGATTAATCTCTTTCTGTTCCAGTTCGCGTTGATTTTTCTCAAATTTTTCTTTAATTTCTGCTGCTTCTTTTTGAGATTGCCTTGCTTTTTCAATTCTACATGTTATCAGTTCTTTCTTAAAACTCTGCTCTTCATAACTATCCGAATAACAATAAGCAACATAGTCTAAAAAAATAAATAGATTTTCAAGACAAAGCATAGCTTCATCCCGTCCCATTTTTTTCGTAGTGTGTGCTACATTATTTCCACAGCACCGGATATAATCCATACGTTTCCAAATATCTTGTCCGACTATTTGACGGTATTCTTCTGCATTTATAAGGCTTTGCAAATTATCCTGATAGGGCATCTGCAATTCATTGTCAACGGAATACATCCATTTCACCGCAAATTCCATTGCTCGACGACAGTTAATAATACATGCCGACGGATCTAGCAAAATGATTTTTTCAGCAGCGATTGCCGTATCTGCAAATGTTGAAAATTTCGGTTCTTGCTTTAGATAATCAAAGTTGGTCGTCATAGACTCTCCCTTCTCAATTCTTACCCTAAAACGCTTTATTCATATCAATATCAAATCCCATACTACGAAGTTCTTTTAATACCTCTATCTGCCAATGTGCATTATCCGTATAAACAATTCCTGACAAATCCGAAGGAATTTCTATTCCTGAATCAGCAAGAATAATTATATTTTGTCTACCTAATTTACCCATAAAATACCCTGTTTCAAAAACAACATTTTGTCTTGCTCTTTTATTGTTTTCTTGCTCTTTTTCACCTCTACCAATATCATCCGCCGTGAAAAGACATATTGCAACATCTATATCACTATATTTTTCAATTTTTTCGATAATAGTCGTTCCTCCATTGACCTGTTCGCTTAAAATGACTGCAGTAATATTCTGCTTTTCTAACATTCTTGCCACTTCTTGCTTCAATTCTGCATTATGTCCATGGACGATAAATGCTTTCTCTTTATGAGAAAATGTTTTTGTTCTATTTATGTTAGGCTGAGTGTGCTCTTCTTCCTCCAGTTCATCCAAATACGCCTGCAAGACTGCTTTCGTTTCTTCTAAACCATATTTACATGCATTCACATAATCATTTTCATCATCTGTAAATATTATTACCGAAAAATTTGTTTGTAAAAAATCCTCTAATTCCTTACCATTCCCATATATACTATTCAAAGTTCTTTCCGTTTTTGTTCGCCATGTAATAAATGACGGAGTGTCTGATGTTACTCTTTGCTTTATTAAATTGTCTATTTCATCATATAATTTTTTAAGTTTTTCGTATCCGTTCATTAATTCTTTCTCCTTTTCACAATTTGTCTTTTTTATCTATATCGACAACTTTTGATTTGTCGACTTGGTGAACGAAGTCAGCGAATTGTTGCTGAAGTTTTAAGGGAGGAACAATTATTTGAATCATATTTAGTTTTGCAATAGTTAACCTCGTAATTGCAGCTCCGCCCATATTACTTCTAATATCCGAATACATATTTTCATTATTCAACACCGCTGCTAAAAAATATCCATCCATTATCTTTCTATTTTGTTTAAGTAAAGCTACGCTGGAAAGCAATGTAAATTCCTCATTAAGAGTATTAACCATTGCAATTCCTGTTGTAACGCCATCTTTGATATATAAGACATCCCCTAATTCAGGATTACACCTCTCATAAATTGGTCTATGAACCGCTTCGGAAACATATGTGATATTTGTAAAATCAAACCCGGACTCTTTTATATTTTTAGCAGTCACATATTTATATTCTCCTTCTTCAAAACTTTCAGGAGAAAAATGTGTTCCATCATTCAACTTAACACATACAGTTTTAAGCATTTTCTTTTCCCAGCCTAATGGATTTGAAACTGGATCCCCAAACATCTCGACAAATCGGGCTTTAATGAGGTCATCTAAGACAGATAATTCTTCTTTGCGCTTATCAATAACAGACATTACTTTATTAAGAATCTCTGAAATAGCAATCTGCTCTTCAAGTGTTGGTAAGTTAAATTCTCTTTCTTCCATTTCAGCTTTGGTAGTGTGTATCATGATTCCACCATGGCCTTCACTCTTAATCCGTTCACTCAAATGAAACAAATAATAGAACAGAAATTCCTTATTAACTCTATCTGTCAATTCCATTTTCCAAATATGGTAATGGTAGATTACCTTTTCACCATCCCATATCTTAGGTCCAAATGAAGCTGACCATGCAAATAATAAATCTCCATTATCACAGTACTTATCTTCTTCAAGTTCTAAATCTGAATAATAAAAGACCTTATCCGAAAAGAAATTACCCACTCTTAAAACTGGATACTTTCCTGAATCTAGCAGTTCCTCTTGCTTATATGCACGACCATTAATTAGTCTACAGATATCTTTTAGCTTAACCTTTTCCATACTTACTGTGCACCTCCACTCAACTTGATAAATTGCTTTCTCCAAGCTCTTGAAGGTTTACGCCAGATAATATAACCCTTTGAATTAAACACACAAACATCTTGTATGAAATTATTAGCCCAAAAATCAGAATTATTAGCTCTGCAGCCATATGTTTGTGCTTCTGTATCTAATTTATTTAATGGTGCTGAAAATGGCACCTTTAACTCTTCTTCCATCTACATCATCCCTACAAATCCGAATTTATTTACTTAGGACATGTATTTTTGATGTGCTGTTTTTACATTATTCTGATTAACCATCGCATATTGCATGGTCGTATCTATCTGTGAATGTCCCAGAATCTTTTGTACTTGTTCTATTGGCATTCCTTTATCAATGGCTCTTGTTGCCATAGATCTTCTAAACTTGTGTGGATGAATTTTCTCTAAATTTAATTGTCTTCCAAGATTTCGAAGTCTTATTTCAACCCCACTTATTTTCAAGCGATCATATGGTGCATCTAGCGTAACAAATAGAGCCTCGTTATCATCACACCTATTTTCTATATATTCTTTTAAATGAACCTTAGCTTTTGCATCAAAGTATACTCGACGCTCCTTGCCACCTTTACCGTATACAACACATTCTCGACCTTCTAAATCAACATCATCTATATTCAAATTAACAAGTTCACCCACACGTATTCCCGTGGAATACAGTAAATCAATGATAGCCAAATCTCGTCTTTCTCTGCAATGATCTCTAAGTTTCTCTATTCCTTCATCTGAAATTGTATTTTTGACGACCGTTTTCGTTTTTATTTTATGTATTCTTTTCATCGGACTTTTTAAAATGTAGTCCTCTTCTTCCAGCCAGGAAAAGAAGCTGGAAATATTCCTTCGCACATTATCTATCGTCACATTTGAACAGTTGTTGATTTTCTGATAGTCCGACAAATACTCTCTTATTTCTTCTGTTGTAATTTTGCGAACATTTGTTTTGACTACAGACAATAAGTTTTGAATTGTCATTCGATAATACTTTATTGTTCGCTCCGAGCACCCCTCAATTCTTTTTGCGGCAAGAAACATTTTCAAAAACTCTTCGTTAGGTATATTGGTTTTTACAACCTCATTTTCAGAAAAATTTCTGATTATTACTTCCTGCAATTTTTTCATCTGAGTAATTGATAAATACTCTGACATTTCATTCAATACAGATACGATTTTTTCTTCCATGCTGGTATCTCCTATATAGATACCAGCATCCTTCAACCAATAATTTAAAACTATTTTATCCAAAATATTTTTGCATTAAGGAATCAAATAACGTTTGCGTCTGCTCCAATGCCTTTTGAACTGCAACTTTTGATTTGTCGACTTGGTTGACAAAATCTAAAAAAGTATTTTGTTCTTCAATACTTGGAACAACAATCGGCATCTTAACAACTTTTGTAATATAAATATGCTTAATCGTTCCTCCACCAGCATCAGCTATCATATCCCTTTGATATTTAGGCATTTGAAGTAAAATAGATAAATACTTAGGTAATATTTTTTCATTTATTCGTAAGACTGCAACAGATTGATTAACACACATCCCTTCAATCTCTACAACAGCTGTTCTGCCTAATGTTCCATCTTTTGTTAGAAGCACATCGCCTAATTGTGGTTTACTCTTTTCCGTCAATTTATCATAAGATTCCTGTAAAGTTTTTCTTGCTGTATCCAAATTTACAATTCCATTAACTACATCTTTTGCTGTAATTTTCCACGGTCCTTCCTCAGCGTCAGGCATAGGGTTGGTAAATCCATATGTAATATCTTGTAAGTACTCTCCAAGCGGTTCAGCAAGATATTTCTTTTTCCAATTTGCAAACATCTCGACAAATCGGGCTTTGATGAGATCATCCAAGATTGCTAATTCTACTTTTCTTTTTTCAATAGCAGATGACACCCTATCTAAAATTTCACTAATGTGACATTGCTCTTCATATGGATAATTAGGCACTAATGCTGACCTTACAATATTATCACTTACTGCTGGATAACTAGCTCCCGTTGCTTGAGATACCATATCCTCAATAAAAGCTTTTGATTTACAAAAGTTAAATACAAATCTATTATCTACATTATCTTTACAGTTCAAAATACAAAAGCCTGTAGAAGCAACTGATACATTAGGAGTATCATCTTCCAATATGGCAACTGCATTGAGATTTGGTCTTACAGTTGATACTAAAATACTACCCTTTTTAACAGCTTTTCTTGCTCTACTAGGAGCTTCACCAAAAGACATAGTTTGAAAACCAGTCACTTTTTTATTCTCATTATCTACTGATGCAATATCAATATAATCAATAAGCTTATCAGGATCTTCTTTTATCTGCCTAGCACTCGGAACACATAAATCATCTAATTTTATTTTTTCCATCTAACGCATCCCTACAATTCTTTATCGGCTTACTCGGCACATTCGCAGTGCCATTTGCTCGACAAATCCGAATTTATTTATTCAATAGTTTCTCTAATTCATCCATCTCCTGATTAATCTGCGTTTCCAAATCACGTAAGTTCTTCATAATCTCAGATGTCGGTGGATATTCTGCTGCTACATATTCCGTCTCTTTATACTTATTAATGCTTAAATCATATTCCTTGTCTACAATTTCCTGTTTAGGCACTAAAAAGGATTTTTCTGTACGCTTCCTATCCTTTTCATTTTCTATATGCGTAAATCTCTCAATGATATCCGGAATGTCATTCTCCTTCACTTGTGTTCTCTTATCATCTAAGCTAAAGCCATCTGCGGTCATATCATAGAACCACACTTCATCGGTTCCACCGTGCTCTGTTTTAGTAAAAATCAGTATTGCCGTAGACACTCCTGCATATGGTTTAAACACACCGGATGGCATAGAAATCACAGCCTCCAGTCTGTTATTTTCTACTATTTCTTTCCGAATAGCTTTATGTGCTGTGGATGAGCCAAAAAGTACACCATCCGGAACGATGCAAGCACATCGTCCACCTATTTTCAAAATGCGTAAAAATAATGTTAAAAACAGTAGCTCCGTTTTCTTTGTTTTACATACTTTTAATAAATCTCCGGATACTATCTCAGCATCTAAGCTGCCCTTAAAAGGAGGGTTTGCCAATACAAGTGTATACTTATCTTTATCTGTATTCTGATCAGATAAGCTATCACGATATTCAATAAAGGGATTGTCAATTCCATGTGTCATCATATTCATGGCACCGATGCGGAGCATAGTCCTATCCATATCATAACCATAGAACATATGACTCATATAATGTTCTTTTTTCTGTTTGTCGTAGAATATTTCTTCCTTTCGTGTTTCCTTTAAATACTCTCCTGCAGCTACCAGGAATCCTGAAGTGCCACAAGCTGGGTCACAGATTACTTCATCTGCTGTTGGATTCATAAGCTCCACCATCATACGAATGATATGTCTTGGGGTACGAAACTGTCCATTTCTTCCAGCCTGTGATATTTTCAAGAGGAGGTATTCATACACATCTCCACGTACATCTGAAGATTGTACTTCATTCATTAATTCATAAATATTATCCAATGTGTCAACAACTTTTGAAAGCATTAACGGAGTTGGAATTTTAAAAATGGCATCATCCATATATTTTGAATATGCACTATTCTTGTCATTGTGCAAAGTTTTAATAAAAGGGAACACCCACTCCTGCATGATACTGTACATTCTGCCTGCTGGGAAATCACGAAAAACAGACCACTTTAACTGTATTCCATCAATTACACGATCACCTATTTCAACATCTTCTGCATAGATACTTTCAAACGGAAGTCCAAGCATAGCACTTTCTTTCGCTCTTTTGTTATCCAAATCATCCAAATCATGAATAAACATTAAATACGTAATCTGTTCGATTACTTCTAGGGGATTTACCAAACCTCCCGAGGCGAAAATATCCCATAATCCGTCAATCTTATTCTTCAATTCACCTGTAATCATTTCTCTGCCCTTTCACTAATTTTTCCAAATGTACTTTGTATATCTGCCACCACCGATTTTTTCAATCTTGCCTGCTCCTATTAGTTCTGCCAATGTTCTCTGTATTGTTATTTTGCTGATATCTGGGCATTTTTCTGCAATTTCAGCCTTACTAATAGTGCCCAATGTATTTTTTATAATTTCTTGAATACGTTCTGGTTTTGTCAAGCCACTCGTTATTAATAATTGTACTCTGGAAGAAAACTCTCGATAAGCTCCCAACACAATTCCCAATACATATTTTACAAAAGTCTCATATTCATTATTGTTCTCATGCCATTGCAAAGAGCTAATCTGTAAACTTTCATAATAAGCCTCCTTGGTACTCTCAATCATCTTCTCTATACTGATATATTTTCCCACAATATAACCAGCCCGATATAATAACAATAAAGTGAGTAATCTGCTCATTCTACCGTTACCATCATTAAAAGGATGTATACATAGGAAGTCCAGTATAAACATAGGAATTAATATCAAAGGATCAATTTGTTCTGTTGCCAATGCAGTTTCAAACGCCATACATAAACAATCCATTGCCTCTGCTGTTTCCCATGCTGGCACTGGTTTAAACCTTATAAACTTGTTTCCTTCCGCATCTACTTCCTCAATCACATTATCCGCTGACTTAAATTTTCCACCTATATCATATCCTTCAAACTTATATAAATCTCGATGTAGTTGCAAAATAATAGAAGCTTTCGGTGGAATATGTTCATAGCTCTCATGGATAGTATTAAGTACATCTCTATATCCTGCTATTTCCTGCTCATTGCGTGTCTTTGGTCTCGTTTTGTTTTTTACCAAAGCAGCCAGTCTTTCGTCAGACGTATATATTCCCTCTATTTTATTAGACGCTTCCGTACTTTGGATTTTCGCTATTTCCATTAATTGTTCCAAAGTATCAGCCCTTGCCTCAATAAACAATGATTGCTCGCCTTTATATTCATGAATCTGCGTAAGCATAGAAACAATTTCTGGTGTCAATAACTTTTTCCATTTATCACGGTAATCATAATTTCGCATACTTTTCCTATCCTATTTGTCCTACATTATTTTAACAAAATCGTATCATTTAATTATATCTATGTCAATTCAATTACATCATTTTTTAGAAAATGATGTAATTGAGCAAATTTTGATATAATTAAGAATAAGAAAAATATTATTTTTTATTCAGCTAGTCATAGTATAATATTTAAATATTTAAAATGGAATGTAATTCTTAGTGGATTTTAAAAAGAGGTATCACTCTATCGTTGATACCTCTTACTTGCTCCTTTTTTATTCCTTCCGTTCCGGCAGCATTCCCTTAATCTTCACCCCGCTCAGGTCCACATCCAGCACAATCTTCACCATCCAGAAGAATAACAGCAATACCAGCATAGGAATCACGCAGGAAGTAATGATCATCACAGCCACTGCTTCAATAAAATGGTTCAGGGAATTCTCCACCTTCTGCACCAGTTCTTCGGTAGAAATCGTTACATTTTCCACAACGTTGGCCACAGAGTCCTTCGCACTGGAAAAGGCATCCTTGGCCCAGTCAAAGATATTGGTAACAGAACCGGAATTGCTGTTCTCCTTCTCCTGCGCATTGCCTGTAGCAGTTCCCGTCGCACCGGTTCCGTTGTCTTCCGTCTCATTGGTATCATTTACCATATCACTGTTTTCCAGTATATTCTGTGGTCTCTTGGCATCCTCAATGGTGGCTTCGATCTGGGCCTGATAGGTGTCTCCGATGAGATCGGAGATCTTCACACTGGCAGGAACCACGAGGAAAATAGCAATGCCGAATACTGACAGCTTCGCTGCAAGTTTCCGCACCGTAGCATTCACAAAAAACAGATTCAGTATCCACAGCACGCAGGCTGCCGGAATCAGATATGTAAATGCCACATATCCGGTAATCGTCACTAGATATTTTTCAAGATAAATGGCGCAGAGAACCACCAGCAGATATCCGCTGACATCTGCCATTTTCTCCGCGATGGGCGTTGCCGTGTCTCCCGGAAGCAATGTGATCAGCGCCGAAGTCACCGTGGATGCCGCCGTCAGTTCCATGACAGTCTGTTTTTTCTCATCCAGAGAGGCTATGGTTTTCTGGTGATTTTCCGGGGCGGAGGCGTATTTTCCGATAACGGTTATGGATAGAATAGCGACCAACAGCAAAATCACTGCCGTAATGCATTTTTGTTTGTTAAAGTTCATGTGATTACCTTCTTTCCTTCTCTATTTCTATATTATTTCACGCTAATATCCTGCTATTACATTTTTTCAGGACGTAATATGAACTATACGCTACACTTTTCAGGACGTAATCCAATGTTATCTTACACTTTTCAGGACATAACTTCTATTTTAGGATGACGTTACTTCAAAAATCTCCGTAACATCTTCTCTTTCATCTCATCATACCTCTGGTACCGTATCGGCAGATCCATCCATGTCTTTTTGTCCACGATACTCCGATAATGGCTGAAGGTCTCGAATCCGGTGCGGCCGTGATACCCACCCATGCCGCTCTCACCTACGCCGCCGAAGGGCATGGCGCTGGTGGCGAGATGAATAATGGTGTCGTTGATGCAGCCGCCGCCAAAATGGCAGTGATCCAGGATCCGTCTCTGGGCTTTTTTATCTTCACTGAAGAAATACAGTGCCAACGGATGAGGATGTTCCTCCACACAGCTGATTGCCCAATCCACAAAGTCTCCCGTGACTGCATGCGTCCCGGAAGTATCCCTGCAAAAATCATTTTGTGCAACACCTTTCTCTGCATCATGTGCATTATAAGTCAGCACCGGCAGGATCGGTCCGAAGATTTCTTCTCCCATCACGGCATCCGACCAGTCCACATCCGTCATCACCGTAGGCGCAATGCGCAACGTCTTCTCGTCGTACTGTCCGCCGCAGACGATTTTTTCCGCATCCATCAATCCCAACAGTCTGTGAAAATGCTTCTCGTTAATGATTTTCCCATAATCCGGATTCTGCAGGGGATTTTCTCCAAACTGCCTCGCAATCTCCGCCCGGATAGCTTCCACCAATCGGTCGCGGATCCTGACATCACACAGCACATAATCCGGTGCCACACAGGTCTGCCCGCAGTTTAGATATTTTCCGAATACGATCCTCCTCGCCGCCAGCGGAAGCTTCGCCGTAGCATCCACGATACAGGGACTTTTCCCGCCCAGCTCCAGCGTCACCGGGGTCAAATATTCCGCAGCACTTCTAAGCACCTCCCGTCCCACGGTCTTGCCTCCGGTGAAAAATATCATATCAAAGCGCTGCTGTAACAATGCCTGATTCTCTGCTCTGCCGCCGGTGATCACCGCCACATATTCCGCCTGGAAGCATTCTTCCAAAATCATTTTTAACACTGCTGCCGTCGCCGGAGCATAGGCACTGGGTTTTACCACTGCGGTATTCCCTGCGGCAATAGCATCGATCAACGGATCCAGTGTCAATAGCACCGGATAATTCCATGGACTCATGATCAGCACGGTGCCATAGGGTGACGGAGACCGGAAGCTCCTCGCTGCGAACTGTGATAACGGTGTCGGCACTCTCTTTTCCCGCATCAGTCCCCGCAGGTGCTTCTGCATCCAGGTCAGCTCCGACAGAGTCAATCCGGTCTCGCACATGTAGCTTTCCATCCGGCTTTTCCCAAGATCCTGTTGCAGTGCATCGTTCAATTCTGTTTCATGGCGCTGCAGGGATGCCTTTAACTTTCCCAGCTGTTTTGCCCGGAATTCCCGGGAAAGTGGGGCTCCCGTGGCAAAATATTCTCTTTGTCTGCTTAATATGGTCTGGATCTCCTGCTCTGTCATAGATGCCTCCTGATTTCTCTGCTCTTCTATTCTTTATACTACCCATTTTTTCATTTCAATGCAACGAAAAACGGCGGAGCTTTTCACTCCGCCGCCCGCCTATTTCTATTTACTTTATTTCCACGCAAAATTCACCATTCCGTACACATAGATGAACAGTACTGCCGCCGGCACAAAATATTTGAACACCGGTTTCATCCACGGCTGGACCTTTAAGCCCTTGCCGGCATTTGCTTCCTCCAGGAATTTGTCCCAGCCCCAGCCGATCTTATAGCAGCAAAATACCGCCAACAGAATCGAACCTATAGGCATGATATTATTCGACACCAGGAAATCCCAGAAATCGAGCCAGGTCGTCCCTGCTGCAAACGGCTGAAAATGAAATACACTGAAGCCCAGTGCTGTCGTCAGAGCCAACAGGAAACATCCGACACCACACGCCACGCACCCTGCCGGCCTGGACCATCCGGTCAGTTCCCGGACCATGGCCAGAATATTTTCACACACACCCAGCACTGTGGACATGGCTGCGAACACCATGAACAGGAAAAATAAAGTTCCCCACCATCTGCCGCCTGCCATGTTGTTAAATACGGTCGCCATAGTATCGAACAGAAGGCTGGGACCCGCCGTCACTTCCACATCATAAGTGAAGCATGCCGGAAATATAATGATACCGGCGATCACTGCCACCAGTGTATCCAGGATAATAATATGGATAGACTCACCCATGAGAGAACGGTCCTTGCCGACATAGCTTCCGAAGATCGCCATACCGCCCATTCCCACGGACAATGTGAAAAATGCCTGATTCATGGCGCCCACCACCACAGAACCGGTGATTTTAGAGAAATGTGGGATCAGATAGAAGCTCAATCCCTCTCCTGCTCCCGGAAGTGTAAAGCTGTGCACCGCCAGCACCAACATCAGCACGATCAATGCTGACATCATATATTTGGTAATACGCTCCAGCCCACCCTGCAGATGGAAGCTTAAAATGACAAAAGCGATCAGCAAGGTGACTAACAGATATGTCACATTCACCGAGGGCGTCGTGATCATTTTTTCAAAACCGAAATCCTGATTCTGCCCTGTCAGAAATTTTACAAAATAATAGAGGATCCATCCGGACACCACCGCATAGAAAGCGATCAACGCAATGTTTCCGATGAGACAGACGATGCCCCACAGATTCCATTTTCCCCTGCCACCGGATAATTTCCGATACATATAAAGTGGACTCGTCTGCGCCGCACGCCCCACGGAGAATTCCATGATCATGGTGGGCAGGCCCAGCACGATCAGGCAGATCACGTAGATCAGCATGAAGCTTCCGCCACCGTTCTGCCCGCACATCCACGGGAATTTCCACACATTTCCGCAGCCGATGGCACACCCCGCCGACAGCATGATAAATCCCAAACGACTCCCCAGTCTTTCTCTGTTTTCCATACCTCTGATCCTTCCCAATACCATTTATTCTAAACACGGGATACGGCATATATTTTTGCTGTTTTCCCATATTTGCGCCATCTTTTCGCATTGACAGCCCTATTTTCTCATTATATAATTTTCTTAAATATTTGAAAAACAAATTATTTACATTGCATTGATCGAAGAATTGAATTTACAATATAGAAAGAGTATCTACCCTATGGATGTCAAAAATCTGGAAACCTTTGTTATGGTGAACGAACTGAAGAGCTTTACGCTGGCGGCCGGACGTCTGGGTTATACCCAGTCCACCGTATCCTTTCAGATCAAACAATTGGAAAAGGAGCTGTCTATCCCTCTGTTTGAACGGATCGGGCATACCGTAACCCTGACCAATGAGGGGGAGAAGCTGCTGCCCCTGGCCCAGCAGATCCTTCGTCTCGCCGCCGAAGCCACCCACATCAGCGGCAACACCGCCCCGGAGGGTCTGGTGCGGATCGCCATTGCAGAATCCCTGGCCAGTTGGGAATTTCACAGCCGTTTTAAAGATTTTCATGAAAAATATCCCGGAATCCGGTTGAAGATCATTGCTACCAGCACCGATGAAATGTTCCAGATGCTGGGACAGAATCAGGTGGACATTGTATACACGCTGGACCGCCGTATTTTTAATCACAATTATGTGACCGCTTTCGAAGCTCCGGTGGATATTCACTTCGTCACCGGTGCCGGTCACCCACTGGCAGCTTGTAAGCAAATCACATTGGAACAGATTCTGGAATACCCGCTGATCCTGACAGAGAAAAACATGAGTTACCGGGCTGCACTGGATGATCTGCTCTCCCAAAACGGTAGGGAGACCATGCCTATCATGGAAGTGGGCGATACCCAGCTGATCCGCAATCTTCTGTGTCAGGGTCTCGGCATCTCCTATCTGCCGGAGTTCGTGATCGCAGAGGACCTGGCAAAGGGAAATCTCGTCAGTCTCCCCATGGCGGAGATTCAGCCGGATATCTGGCGGCAGCTTTTATATCACCGGAACAAATGGATCTCACCGGAATTAAAATGCGTAATAAAATACCTGCAGGAGGAATAATCCCCTGCAGGTTTTCTATTTTGTCATCTTATCATCTGAAATTTCTAGAATCCCATCAGCAAGCCGATACTATGTACCAGGAAGGCTGCCACCCATGCCACAAAACACTGCCAGAGTACCACGGCAATGGCCCATTTTCCACCCAGTTCTCTGCGTACAGAAGCGATGGCTGCCACGCAGGGCGTATACAGCAGGCTGAATACCAGTAATGTAGCGGCTGCCAACGGGGTAAGTACCGTGGCAATACTGCTGCCGAACAATACTTCCAGGGTTGCTACCACACTTTCTTTTGCCATGAATCCGCTGATCAGAGACGTACAGATCCGCCAGTCACCCAGGCCGAGCGGTCGAAACAGGGGTACCAGCAGACCGGATACCATAGCCAGCATACTGTTTGCCGAATCCTCAACGAGATTCAGTTTCAGGTCAAAGCTCTGCAGGAACCATACCACGATGGTAGCAATAAAGATCACCGTGAATGCCTTCTGCAAAAAGTCTTTTGCCTTTTCCCACAACAGCTGCCCTACATTTTTGGCTCCCGGCAGACGGTAGTTCGGCAGTTCCATTACAAAAGGCACCGGTTCTCCCTGGAACAACGTGCCCCGGTATAAAAATGCTACCAGAATTCCCATAAGGATACCAAACAGATACAACGCCGACATGATCAGTCCACCCTTTCCCGGGAAAAATACGCTCACGAAGAACGAATAGATCGGTAATTTGGCGGAACAGCTCATAAACGGTGTCAGCAGGATCGTCATTTTACGGTCTCTCTCACTGGTCAGTGTTCTCGTGGCCATGACCGCCGGGACCGTACATCCGAACCCAATCAGCATCGGCACAATGCTTCGTCCGGACAGACCGATCTTTCGAAGCAGCTTATCCATAACGAACGCCACACGGGCAATATAGCCGCTGTCCTCCATCAGAGACAGGAAGAAAAACAGAGTGACCACGATGGGCAGGAAGCTCAGTACACTGCCCACGCCGGTAAAGATACCGTCTATTACAAGGCTTTGGACCGCACTGTTGACATGAGCTGCCGTCAATGCCGCATCAGTGATCTCCGTCAATTTTCCGATTCCCAGTTCCAGCAGTCCCTGGAGCCATGCTCCGATGACATTGAAAGTCAGATAGAATACCAGCACCATGATCAGGATAAAACAGGGAATTGCCGTATATTTTCCGGTGAGGATCCGATCGATCTTCTCACTGCGGATCCGTTCCTTACTTTCTTTGGGTTTTACTACTGTCTGCTCACATAATCTCTCGATAAAATCAAAACGCATATCGGCAATGGCTGCACTTCTGTCCACGCCACGCTCCACCTCCATCTGACAGACAATATGCTCCAGCATTTCTTTTTCATTTTCATCCAGCTGCAACTTCTCCAGGATCAGATGGTCTCCTTCAATGGCTTTGTTGGCTGCAAAACGCAGAGGCAGCTTCGCAGTCTCCGCATGATCCTCGATCAGATGGCATACCGCATGGATGCAGCGGTGTACGGAACCGTCATGATCGTTTTTATCGCAGAAATCCTGCCGCAGCGGCCGTTCCTGATATTTTGCCACATGGACTGCATGACGGATCAGTTCATCCACGCCTTCGTTTTTCGCAGCGGAAATAGGGATTACGGGTACTCCCAGGAACGCTTCCATGGCGTTCACATCGATGGAGCCGTGATTGCCGGTGACTTCATCCATCATGTTCAGGGCTACGACCATGGGAATGTTCATTTCCAACAACTGCATGGTCAGATACAGATTACGCTCTATATTCGTCGCATCCACGATATTGATGATAGCTCTGGGTTTCTCATACAGGATAAAATTACGGGATACGATCTCTTCACTGCTGTAAGGGGACATGGAATAAATACCGGGCAGGTCTGTCACCAAAGTATCCGGATACCCCTTGATGGAACCGTCCTTACGGTCTACGGTAACTCCGGGGAAATTTCCCACATGCTGATTCGAGCCGGTGAGCTGATTGAACAGTGTAGTCTTGCCGCAGTTCTGATTTCCCGCCAGGGCGAACGTTAGTGTCGTTCCCTCCGGCAGAGGATTCTCGTCTTTTTTCGAATGGTATTTTCCATCCTCACCTAAACCCGGGTGCTCCGCATCCGTCACACGATCCAGCCCCTTATGTTCTCTTGTTCTCTTCGATATGGGTGCGATCTCGATCTGATCCGCTTCCGCCAGCCGTAACGTAAGTTCATAGCCGTGCACCTGCAATTCCATGGGATCCCCCATCGGAGCCAGCTTTACCACTGTCACCTCTGCTCCCGGGATCATACCCATATCCAGGAAATGCTGTCTGAGTTCTCCGGAACCACCGACGGTTTCGATCACGGCGCTTTTGCCGATTTTCAATTCTTTCAGTGTCATAACACTTCTGTATCCTTTCGTATCTCAACATTTTAATGTACTGTGTTGTAACAGAAGTATTATAGCGCATTTGGTATTGAAAATCAGTATCAATTTGCATTTTTTATTTCCATGATTTTTTTCAAAAAATTTTTCAAAAATGGAATAAAAATGTAGAAAAAATTGACGAAAACAGTTACACTTAAAATAGCATCAATAAAAATAGGGAGGGAACTTATGAATATGAATATAAAAGAAAATAATAAATATCGTTATACGGATACCGCGGAACGCAATATCAGAATGAACCGGTTCTATATTATCGCTTCTTCGCTTTTGGCGATCGTGTTCCTGTTTTATCTGTGGTTAAAACTGACAAATCACAACATTGCACCCATTGTTACATACGCAAATACCATTCTGATCGCCGTTTTCTGTGTAGTAAATGCCGTGACACACCTTCGAAATAAGGCGACACGACTATTAAAAGTCTTCGCTACCATCGAGATCGGCATTGAGTATCTGTTGGTCGGTTTACAGACAGATGCAAGTTTCATTCACTATGCGCTGATCGCCATTTTCATATTACAGATTCCTTATTATGAGAAAAAATCTCTGAAGAAAACCGCTGTGGGATTATTCGTGCTCTACCTGATCGTCATGATCGTTCAGGCTACGAAGGGAATCTACGGTCAGGATGTGAATGCCGTCTGCTCTACCCTGCTGGTATTCCTGATTGGAATCATTATTTTGGAAACCGGTAAGATTACTATATTATTTAACAATGATGCCATCGGTTCTTCCCGGGAAGAACATAACCATGTAAAAGAAGTACTGGATAATGTTCTGGACGTATCCCAGACCGTACATCAGGAAACCACCAAAACCACAGATCTTATGAACCAGCTGGTACAAACTACGGAATCTGTAGCCAACAGTATGCAGGAGATTTCCTCTGCCACCAATATGACTGCCACCAGCATCGAAGAGCAGAGCCAGATGACCGGTACGATTCAGAATGCTATCGAGCAGACCAGTCATATCTCCGAGCAAATGGTTCAGATTGCTGAGGATTCTAACGAAAGCATCCGTAAGAACATGGCTGCTATGGAATCCTTAAAACAGCAGTCCGCCATGATCAAGGATACCAACCATTCCGTCACTGACGCCATGGCAAAATTACAGGAAAAGACAAAAGAGGTGGAAACTATCGCCGGAAGCATCATGGCAATCTCCGGTCAGACAAATCTTTTAGCCCTGAACGCTTCCATCGAAAGTGCCCGTGCCGGTGAAGCCGGACGTGGTTTCGCCGTTGTAGCACAGCAGATCCGTCAGCTCGCAGAGCAGACCAAGAGTTTTACTGAAGAGATCACCAAGATTACCAACGAGCTGAATGTCAATGCCAACATGGTAGTCAACACTATCAACGGTTCCATTGAAGCTACCGAACAGCAGGGCGAAAAGATCCTGGCTGCTTCCGAGACTTTCGAACAGCTGAACAAAAATATGGAAGCACTGGCTTCCCAGGTGGAGGAAGTAAATCACCACATTCTGGGATTGTCAGAATCCAATAATAAGATTATGGAGAACATCTCCCATCTGTCCGCTGTAACCGAAGAAGTCACAGCTAATGCCGAACAGGTGCACACCATGAGCCAGAACAACCTGGATTGCGCAGAACAAGTAAAAACGGCAGTAGAACATATACGCTCTACCACTGATGAGATGGGAACGCAGGAGGGTTAAACCTCCTGCGTTCTTTGATCTTACTATTTCAATTTCAAACCGTCTTTAAAAGCATTTCCTACTTTATCTCCCATTGCAAGATAAGTATTATTCACAGGATCATAGCTGATTGGCTTCAATTTCTTCGGATCGATCTTGCCATCCGTCAGGATGCTTTCGTCCGCATTGACGTTGACGATATCGCCCACCAGAATGCCGTCTTCAAAACTTTTCACCTTACATTCCAGCGCCATGGGAAGTTCATCGATCAACGGTGCATTGACAAAATCACTCTTGGCTGCATGGAAACCGGACTTTGAGAATTTATCAGGTACTTTCTTCGCAGATTCCACGCCCACATAGTCGCAGGCTACCACGGTATCTTCGGTTCCGATACTTACGGTAAATGCTCCGGTCTTTGCCAGATTCTCCGTGGTCTTATGCTCTGACATACTGATGGAGATCTCATTCATGTCCGTAATGATTCCCCATGCTGCGTTCATGGCATCGGGTACTCCATTTTCGTCATAAGTTGCAATGATCAGCACCGGCATGGGATACATTACCGGCTTTGCTCCAAAATTTACTCTGCTCATATTCGTCCTCCTTGTACTAAATTAATTTTTCCTTCCATTCTGCTTCCCGGAATCCGGTCAACACCAGATCCCCGTCCACGACAAACGGCCGCTTTACCAGCATTCCGTCCGTGGCCAGCAGCCGAAGTTGTTCCTCTTCCGTCATGTTCGGAAGCTTGTCCTTCAACTGCATGTTCTTATATAACAACCCACTGGTATTGAAGAATTTCTTTAACGGTAGCCCACTTCTGCTCTGCCATTCTTTTAATTCTTCGTAGGTGGGGTTGTCCTCTACAATGTGACGATCTGTATAGGTGATATTATGTTCCTCCAGCGGAATCCAGCAGAAATCCAGATTGATTCTCTCATGATCCAATTCATCATATCCATGAAACACCCCATCCATAGGAATACTATCGTCCAGTAAATGAACATTATAATATAAGCAGATCTGGTGGCAGGGTCTCTTTCCCCATGGGAAATAAATTTCGCCTATAGCCAGCAGATTATCTACCTCTATCTCAGCGTGAAGTTCTTCTTCAAACTCCCGTTTCAGCGTTTCCATGCTGGTCTCCATAGCCGCAACATGCCCGCCGATGATAGCATAGTCATCATTTTTCGGACGTTGCAACAGGATCTTTTCATTATGGATCAATATACCGCCAACCCTGTAGGAAAATACAAAATCATCGTTTTTAAATAGAATGTCCATGTGATCTCCCTTCACGTCAGATATACTCATCCTGTTTTACCTAAACTTTAAAATCAAAACTGTTATTCCCACGGAAATCATCATAAGCCCAAGCAAAATGACCAGCGCAATAACCTTTGCATTTTTCTCCATAAATCGGATAGGTGTCCCATACTTTTCATCAATGTTTGCATCTCTTCGCTCATTCCTGATATTCTGCTCCCACTCCAGATCCTTCAGTTTCATATATTCGTCATAATGGCGTTTTTCCAGACGGTCTTCCTCTTCGCGTACCAATAATTCCAGGTTTTCTTTATAAGAAGCCCCACAATTACTACACCCCTTTTCGACTGTGCTTTTTCCCCTTATCTTATTATCACAGTATTCACAGGTAAATTCATAATCACTTGCAGGTTTATAAACCGGAGGCTCGCCGATTTCAAAATTGTAGTATTTATGACGTATCAGCTTATATTTTTGAATTGCCTGCATTGTAGTACTTATATATTCCGTTTCCTGTGTAATGGCTTCTTCCTAGGATTCCATATACTCTAAATACCTTTGATGCATGGCCCGTTTCTTTAACTGATACTCCTTGTTCTTTCCAAAATTACCGCCACAGGTTGGACATTTTTCATCCGCAGAAGATACCTTGGATCCGCAAAACTCACAGGTAAATTCAAAATTCTCCTGAAAATGATCCTTTTTGTAGGAAATGTACTTAACCGGTTTCAGGTCCTTACGTGCTCTAATGCCCGAAAAGAAAAACAAGTATATAAGTAATAACAGGCCAAAGGTAATTGCTATATTAAAAAATACTGTTGAAAACAAACTGAAAAATTCCATAATAATGTGTCATTCCTCTTTCGTATTAAATATAATTCTTAACTAATCATATCATAGTAAATCCTATTTTTCATCTAAATCCTAAGAATGTACTGATTACAACTCTTGATACTTCATGCATGGGAAATATCTTAGAAAAATCCAGTTGCCATATCTCCATTTTCTGCTACAATTTGATCATAATAGTTGCGAAGCAACGGCCATCGTCGCAGAGTCAGAAAACGCATCTACTGCCACAGAACCGGATGCCGGGCAGAGTGAAACGAACGCAGAAACCGAACGCACTGAAACCACAGAAGTGATAACGGAAGATTCCACAGAAACTCCGGCACCGGTGGAAGTATCAGGAAGCACGGAGAATAGCACCATTTTGCCTCTCTCTTATGAGGATTTTAATGTTAATGGATTTGGATATAGCAATTACGTAGACTTATATGGAGCCGGAAACGGCTATGAAGATGTAGAACGTATTTCTATTATGACTACACATTGTACGGCATATACTGAATACCCCGATCAAATGTCATCAGACACGGCGACCTCACGTGGTATAAAGTTAGGCGACTCCAGAGAACAGGTAATTGCTGCTTATGGAGAGCCCCGAAACGAGGTTGTATATAAATCTAAGGCCTATAATCATGATGGTCTGGAAAGTCAATATAATTTGTGCTATTGCTATATTGATGAACGCTACCCTGAAGTCTTTTTCAATTTATCCTTCAGTATGGATCAAAATGATAATGTGCTGGATATTTGCTATGAAGCAATATTGATGAAATGGTATAAATAATTAGTCATTTATAAGTATACCCCAGGAGATATTATCTCATATCCCCTGGGGTATATTAACCTTATAGTTTTATTTCCAATTCGAGGCAAGCATCATACTTCAGGTTCGGCATCTACTTATCGTGCGTTTATTAAATCAATTCATAATGTGCTGACTGTCCATTTCCAACTAGCTTAATCCTACCCTTATCAGACATCTTTTTCAACAAACGATAAGCTTGTGATGGAGTAACATTTAATAATTCTACAACGTTATCTCTTGTAATCCTTCCGCCTTGCTTCTGTATTAGTTCCATAATCCATGCTTCATATTTCACCGCATCAATTCCAGTCTATCGAACATATCCTACGATATTATCCTGTTCTTTATACACCTTGGAACTAAGTATATAAAACCATGCTCTATTATTGCCACTCGCATTAACCAAGCCAGCTTCAACTAGCTTTTTCTATCCTCTAATTCCTAATTCTTTTGCCAAAGTGTTGGCATTTCAATATAACGATTGCAGATACTGTGTGCAACCGCTATTTTGAATAAACTGCATCGTTTCTGGAAAGAAGATATACACAATACTGATTCATGCTGATACCTTCCCTCTTAGAATGTTCTGCAAGGGAACGATGAAGGCTTCGTGGGATTCTAAGTTTAAACTGTCCAGAATAATCCTCTAAGCTGTCCGGCTCATGAATTTCAATACCATCTTCCATAGCAGCTTCCAACCATGCTTTCTTGGCATCTAAAGCGTTTGCGACAGCGGATTCTACTGTTTCTCCACAGGTAATACATCCCGGAAGCTCCGGAAATGAAACCACAAAACCGCCCTCATCCTTATCTTCTACAATTTCCATACGATAATTCATTGCAAAATAATCATTCAACGTTTTCACCATTCACCGCCTCACTTTCCACAATCTGCTTGACCATCTCTACATACACTTTTTTGATGGGTTCATGCTTCGGTATCGTAATCGGTTGACATCCGGCTTTTCTGAACGTGTAATGACTGCTTCCGCCCTTTGGGGCATTCATTACATATCCATAGCTTTCCAATACCTTACGTAATTCATCAAACCGGAGGTCTTTTGATAAAGCACATATTCTCGTTAATAGTTTATCCCATTTTGACATTCTGAATACTTCCTATCTATATTATATGTGGTACCATATTTGGTGTCAACATTATTTATAAAAATTTAGGCAACTACCAAAGTTGATTCTTTTACTTGATTGATTTTTCATTCTGCTTATAATTCATTTGTGGAGGGGACTCCTTTGAACAATGATTAATTAACCTGCCAGTTAACAATCATTATTCTATGGGTGCACTCATTTTTTGCAAACCGGTTATTTGTTACTTAACAGGAATGCTCCTATTTAACAAAACTCACCTTCCATCCAATCAAATGGGAAATCCGGATCTTCCCAATACTTTATACCATACCATGGTCTTTCATACACATGAAAACACTCCCGTGCGCGCCGTTCCTTTTCTCGATATTCTTTATGACAGAAAGGCATATATATATCTGCTTCGCTTTCCGTACATGGCACAACATGTAATGTAGGTTTATTATCCTTAAAAAGAGGATCTATTTCATATACCCATTTAAATGGTTTTGGTTTACATTGACTGTGATTATATACCTTGTCATAATACTGTTTCCATGTATACTTTTCGCCATATTCATCATAGATTTCAACAATATTATTATTCTTCATGCAAAAATCTTCTAACTGCTTAAAGCTCTTAATATTCTTATGTCTCTGAAATAACGGACGCCATCCACAGCTCAATTTGTTAAGATGAATCTGATATCCCAGATATGGCTCATCTACAAGTTCATATTCGACATCTGTAACTCCATAATTTTTTTCAACTGCAAAATTTTCTCGAATCAGTTTCTTACTTTTGCTCATCAGATAAAAATTTGTTCCCATAAGCTAAACTCCTTATCTTACCACTCACATGTCTCAACATGATTTTCACTCATTTTCTTCATAACAATATCTGTGATTTCAGTATTTTCCTCATTTGTTTTAATAAGAATCCAGTCATCAAAATAATCAAATATTGTCTGATACTTGTGATAGAATTCCATAACCGATAACAAGCCATCTTCGCTTATATTTTCAAGGATATCCTCTACACAATATCCTTCTTTATTCAAAAACTCAGCAAACTCTGGATTTTTTTCTCTATAATCCCCCAGAATATAACGAAGTATTTTATCTTGAACTTTTATACAAAAATCAAATTCAAAGTTTCGTTCATCTACATTCTGATCGATCAACTCTAAAGGCATCTTAATCCTAAACGGTCCCGGAATGATATAGTACCATTTGTGATCCAGATCATAAAAATATCCATAATCAATAAATACAATTCTACTGAAAATACTTCGTTCCGAATAGTCTAACCAAAATGGTTCACCCGTAAGGTCATGTGTTTCAATCCAACGGTATCCTCCGTATTCGCTTCCACGTTTTCCAATTAATGCGGTCTGCCCCAATCCAAAAAGATATTCCACATCTTCCGGCTCCAGATACCATAATAGAAGCCGTACCCCTACCACTTTATAATATCCACCATTTCCACTCCATCCATACTGAACATGACCATCCTCAAGTCGTCTTGCAATAATACTTATATCTCCCATATTCTCTCTCCTTTTCTTTTATTGTATATGCGTAACGTATATACGTATATTATTTCAAAAGAAATCGTATGTCAAGACATCCCTGACATACGATTTTAAGTGTCACTTATTTTCTTTCAAAGCAGTCATATAGCCCAATAATCGTTCTTTTTGTCGGCTTTCCAGACTTCTGAAACTTTCCAGAACAACCTCTTCGTCTCTATTCAGTGCAAATACATAATCCGTCCTGCCATCATGAACTGTTCCCTCTGCTAATAATTCATTTGGCGTAATATGTAATACTTCACATATTTTAAGTATTTTGTCCGCAGATGGATTTGTTTTTTTTCGTTTCCAATCACTGATCGTACTTTGGGAAATTCCGGTCCGCTCTGAAAATTCTTTCTGGCTTAGTCCGTTCTTATCCATTAAAAGGAAGATTCTTTCGCTGATAAGCACTTCAACAACCCCTTATTCAAACTCGGCAAGTTGATGCTTTAACTTAAACTATTTTGTTTAGGTTTTATTTAAAATCTGCCGATATTTTACCTCATTTGCACATTTTATTTTGGCTTACTGATTTTCTGTTGCCAAAGTGTTGCCATGAAGATATTATAGCATAGGACGTGATAAAATCAATCGACATTTCAATAAATGCAACTTAATCTAAAACCTTATCTCTCTTTTAGCAAAAAATGGTTAACCAGCCCAAATGTCCCATATCCACTTAAAACACCAATCATATTAAGAATTATATCATCTATATCAAAACTTCCCAATCGTGTCATATACTGAAAGATTTCTATAAACAATACTGCAAACATTCCTACTAAAAATACTTTGAAAAATGCTTTAATTCAGGGATATGCAATAGGCAAAAGAAACCCAAAAGGAATAAATGGCAACAGATTTCCCAAAAGATTTTTTAATGCCCACCAAATCACTTTTTCTACTTGATTTTTATTCATAGTAATTTCTCCCGAAAAATCACATTCTATTTTTCAAGTAGCATTGCGCAAGTGCCTCTAACAGATTGTCATCAGCGTATATCTTATCATAATCACTAATAGAAAGAGTCGTAATCTGCTCTCCACTCCAGAGACTCGCCTCACTTTTCTCATAAGTTTGGCGGTCCACCTTTTCTCCAATAATCTCTTTTACATAACCTGTGTTTTCATCTCGTATAATATCCGAAACATTGACATAATACTCAACATTAAATGTGGCGTCTGCATACTCTTCCTCAACATAATTATAAATGGCATGTAACATTTCAATATTAGCATTCGACGAGGTACAGGTCAAGGTATCCAAATCCCATACATCCATTTTAGACATGTGATCATTCACATTATCAATCATATCTGTCTCGCTATTATATGTTGTAAAATCATATATATAATAATAATCGCAATAAACCATACCCTTTCGTTCTACATAGCTGAAAGGTTTATTATATCCGTAGAAATCATCTATCGTTTCTGCACCCGGCGTCAGAAGTACCGCTTCTCCATTTTTATAAGTGTATAAGTAATTTTGCAAATTACATCTATCATCATAATCCAAATCAGTACATCCGTGACTAAATAACATTTCTGGAATTTCATCATCATTCAGATATATAAAACAGACATTTGCATAGTAGCGTTCGGGATTTTCATAATAGGTACTATTTTCTCTATAATACTCCCTCAAAATATCCTCATAAGCTTTTAACCATTGCTGGGATAAGATTTCATCATCTACTTTTACATCGGAATCCAAGGTTATAATTCTTTCTCTTTCCACATATTCTATATAAGGCCAATCACTTCTTATCCCACGCTCTATCTCATCCTCTATTCTTTGTCTACAATAATCAACTTTTATTTGAAAATCAATTAGTTCTAAAAGCTGTTCATCGCTCAATTCATCATTCGGAAAATAAAAAGTACAATTATTAACACAAAACGCTATATCTTCCCCACTATATTCACTCTCCTTTTGAATGATAGGCATTGTGTTCTCCGGCTGCTTTTCTCCGCTTTTATAAAGCATTTTCAGAACTTTTCTTCTTCCCAATTCATCAAAGGATAACTCTCTATTGTAAAAGCTAGTCTCCGTATTGGCAGAACTATAATTTATGTATAATTCATCAACCTCCTGCATGGTCATTTGTTCTAAAGCATTCAAATAGTACAAAGGGTTGCTCGCTTTCACATATGCCTCATAATCAACATATCGTCCCAGCAGATTAAATACCACAAGCTGAAGGATTTCTTCGTCCGTCATTTCCTGCATAGGAAGGTTTAAGATACCCTCTTCTTTAGAAAACGCAATTCCCTCTCCATTGTATTCATCTTTTGAAGAAATAACAGCAACTTCTCCCTCCGGCTCTGCCATATCTCTACAATACAAATCATATAATTCGCTAAAACGTCTCTCCTCATCTGCAGACATAGATCTGGACATATATTTACTATCATACTGGAAGATATTCTCATACAAATCAATAACTTCTTCAGCTTCCATGTTTCTTATTTTTTCTAAATGACTTATATAGGCTTTTACAGATAAAAAAGTACCACCCGATAACAATACAACTGCCCCGAATACAACTGCAATTTTAGCAAGAGCATTCACATTTTTCCATTTAGAAATTTTCACAATATTTTTATCTGTTTCTTTTTCCATTTTAATTTGTTTAATAGCATTCTGATATCCTTCCCATACAACATCAGGCACCTGCACATTATCACTAATTTTTTTGTATTCATCTATTTTCATAAACAAACCTCCAACTAATCCATTGCTCTTACCGTAAGAATCTGTTCCAGTTGCTTCCGCCCTCTGACCATTCTACTACGGACATTCACTTCTGTTATATGTAGCATCCTTGCAATTTCTTTTGTAGAAAACCCATCCACATAATACAGTTCCATAACAATCTGGTACTTTCCATTTAAATTACTTAATATTTTTCTCCATTCATTGGTAAAGTAATGATCCTCATGTATAAGTTCCGGAAACTCTTCAAGTGGAACAACCTTTTTTCTTTCTTTCAAAATATCTTTGCATTGATTTATTAGTATTCTAGTGAGCCACGTTCCAAAATACTCTTCACTTTTCAGTTGTCCAATTCTTTGCCAGCATTTAAGAACCGTTTCCTGTATTGCATCTGCAGCATCTTCTTCATTATGCAGCATAGAAATTGCAACACGATACATTCTTTGTAATTGTGGCTGTATAAGCTGTTCAAACGCATCCGGATTCTTATTTTTAGCATCTTCAATAAGACTCATCGCCCTCTCCTTTCCAAACTTGATAAGCACTAAAATATAATTCATATCAAGTTCGTTGTTTCTGTCTATTAGACACTTGAAACATGCATTATGTGACAAATAAATCAATTTATAATTACCAAAATTTTCAACAAATAAATTTTCACTAGACGTAATGATTATATCGCAATTTGCATAGCACGTTTGCCTAATCACCTTCTTCGTGTAATACAAAAGCGGAGCAGTTTCCCACTCCACTTTCTCAAATTACCTTGCTCCTCTATCGCTCTTCCTTTGATACGAATTGCTTCTATGCGGTTTCTCTTCTTTTACTCGTTTTTGCATCTGTTGTAGCTTCGCTCTAAAGCTATCATCCACCTTATTTCCGGTCTGCTGTTCCCACTTTGCAACTGCCGACTGATAATCGCTGTATTCCTCTTTAGACGCTCTATATTCAATTAAAAACTCCTTCACATTCTTATAACCATACCCCTGCACGATACTTGATAGGTACTGTTTCATATTGGCCATCCGTGTCTTTAGCTGTTCTGCCTGCTCCTGCAACTCCTTACGCTGTTTTGCCTTGAAGATGCCCTTTGCTCCGGCAACCTCCTTCTCCACATTTGCAAGCAGCCTCTCCCTCTCATAAATAGCTGTATTCTGCTTCTCCAGCTTATGATAAATGTCCGTAAGTCTTGGATACTTGGAAGCAAGTGCTGACTTCTTAGGCATTTCTGGCACAGACTCACTCTTGACTTTTACAAACGATTTTCCCCTCTTAACAGGTGTCTGCTCCGGCTCTGCTTTAATAACTGTTTCTATGCCCTTATCTGCCTTTTGTGAAACCATTTTGAACACCTTGCCAATGAGAAAAATAGCGGTCATAATCAGGCTTTTTAGCAGTGCCGGATTTCTTCCCGACTTCTAAATGGAAGCCTTTACTTTCTGTCCGATTTCGCTCTGCTTCACTTCCAAAATCTGCCTCTCCGGCACACCGCTAATTAGTGCTCTGTCCACAGTCTGATTCCACATGGTACGGTACTGATTATCTGTGCGTATCTGCTCCGCTTTTGGGTTATTCTTGCCAATCTTTTTCGTAGGCAGATACACACCGTTTCTGTCAAAAACTTTGAGCTTTTGCTTGTCATCTTTGACATAAATATTGATAAGGTCAGTGTAGGAGCGTTTCACTTCATCAAGAAAGCTGTCGCTCTTGTCAGAAAAGTATTGCGTTTTATTCTTAGCTCTAAATCCGTCAGATAAATATCCACAAAACTTTTGAAACTCATACTGATACTCTGATCCTCTTTCAGTTTGAAATTCCTCTCCCATTCATGGGCTTCGCTCTTCTTGGCAAAGCCCCTCTTGGTTTTCTGTTTTCTTGCTCCGGTCAAATCCTTATAATAGGTTCTCACCTCCCACATTCCGGTCTTATTATTCTTGATAACCGCCATCTATCCCACCTCCTTATCCGTAGATAGCCCGTAGATTCGTTTCAGAAAATACTGTGTACTGACACGTCCTTTTATTGTCACGAATCCATCCGCCTCAAGTTCTGCATTCAGCCGTCGTATCAGTTTATAGGAATACGATAGTGAAACTCCCAGCATTTCCATGACGTCCTGCGCGGTCAAAAATCTCTTGTTCTCCATAAGCTAATGCCTCCTCTCTTTTGTTTTATTATTCAGTTCATTTCTGAACGGTTTTGATGCGCTTTATATTAACAGTTCATTTTTGTACTGTCAATACTTTTTAGCAAAAAACATTTCACTTTTGCACTGTTGGTGTTATAATGTACGCGAAGACAAAAGTGAGCATGGAGTTTTGACGATTAATATGCGAAGCATAAACAAGCGGCAAAGCACCATGAGAACGCGCCCGCGAACGAGGAAAAACGAAGTTTTTTCGAGTTTTTGCCTTCGCAGAAAACATATTAAGTATTAATTGTATATGCATGGTTTGTACCTCGTATCTTCATGCATTCTACAACACTCATTCCACGAATAAGGAGCAGTAAAAATGGGCGAAAATTTCACCAGCCGGGTAGGCTATTTGATTCGAAATTTCAGAATTGCATCTGACATGACGCAAAAGGAATTAGCAGATAAATGTGGATTAAACGAATCCACCATCAGAAACTATGAACTTGGAAACAGATATCCCGATGAAGCAACTTTATTAAATATTGCAAACAATCTGGGGGTCAGCTTTTATGCATTATCTGCCCCTGATGTGGCAAATATTTTCAGTGCACTTCATGTACTGTTTGACATTGAATGGGCATATGGATTACGACCTACTATGAAAGATGGTGAAGTATGTTTCAAATTTAAGGAGAGACTTCCAAGTGCCGGTCCCCGTCCACAGGAAGACCTTGATAACTTCCGAAAGATAGTTGAATACTGGGCTCGTTTACGAGACAAGCTGGAAAATGATGAAATATCCGAAACAGAGTATTACCTCAAAGAGGTAAAATATCCAATGAACCCAACAGGTCCGAATAAAGAGTATACTGTTTCGCTGAATCTTGATGATGACGACCAGTTACTTATTCAGAATATGAACGAGGATGACGATGCAGAAGAAACTGCTGAATTGTTAAAAGACTTGTTTCCAGATTTCTCTTATGTGAAGAGGAAAAGGAAACCGAAGAAGGAATAACTTTCGCTAAATTTACATTGTCTCTAAAAAAGATAAAGGAGAATTCGACATATGGAAATGAATCAAAATCAAATAATGGAACTATTGGATGCATTATATGAAAAATCCATAAACGGCATCCCTAAACTAAGTCAACCTATTGATGTTTTAGCAAACGATTACTTATCAAAAAATAATTCAACAGAAAAAGCAGCAAGACAATTTGTAAATTATCAAGTTGCCAAGTGTACAACTTCAGGATTTGTAACCGGATTAGGCGGACTTATTACATTACCAGTCACCATTCCTGCAAATGTCAGCAGTGTAATGTATGTTCAAATGCGTATGATTGCTTGCCTTGCATATATGGGTGGTTATGATACTAGCAGCGATCAGGTACAAACATTAGTTTATGCTTGTCTTGCAGGCATTTCTATTGATCAAATAATCAAACAAGCCGGCATAAAATTTGGAACTAAATTTACAACTGCTATGGTAAAAAAGATTCCCAGTACTGTTTTAACAAAAATCAATCAGAAGGTAGGATTTAGATTCTTAACCAAATTTGGAGAAAAGGGAATTATCAATATTGCTAAATTAGTCCCTGTTGTTGGCGGCGTCATTGGTGGGGGATTTGATTTAGTAGAAACCAAAGTTATTGCAAACAGAGCATACAAAATGTTTATTAAAGGTGATTTAAGTGCATTAGACGATAAAGACAATGAAAAAATTATAGATACAGCGGCAGATATTATTAAATCACAAGACGAAAGCGATAATTAACATGCAAAATCTATACAAGGAGGAAATATATCATGTATACTGCCGAAGAATTTCGACAAGATGTTATTGCAAACATAAAAGGAAATAGTGAGTTTTCCCCACTCGTAGAATCAATACTACAAAATTCAAAATTTCAATTCAATGATACCAGTTACTTTACCAGAGTTATTTGGAACACATATGAACGTAATCTCGTGATTTTTTGTGCACCTGAGGACCGTATTGAACTAGAAAAATACAAAGATCCTTTATACTCTTTATGTTCTAAGATTCATGGTAACCAAGATGATTATCTTATTATGTCCTTAGAAATCATTGCAAAGAACCATATCTCCCCTGTAACTAATGCAACCTCTATGACAGATGATAAAATTACTATAACAACAAGCATTGAAATTGATCGTTCTTCAACCAACAATATAGGTCATGGTGGTTTTGGTACTGTTTACAAATATTATGATGAAGAAAAAGAAGAACTAATTGCGGTAAAAATATATGAGCCAAGTATCTTTCAAAATAGCAGCCCAGAGATCATGAAAAAAAGATTTTTACGAGAAGGGAAAAAATTATTGAGTTACTCCCACCCTAATGTGGTTAAGGCATTTGATTATGGCTTTCTTGGTGACGAAAGTGCATACATAAAGATGGAATATATTTCTGGAGATAGACTATCCGATTTTGTACTTTCAAACAAACCTCTTAACCCGGCTTTAATAGATACTCTTTGCTATCAATATATTGATGCAATGTCATATATTCATTCACAAACAGATATGCATCGTGATATAAGTTATTCAAATGTTATGGTAACCAAAGCAAACGAGATTAAAGTTCTCGACTTTGGTTTTGCCCGAAATGCTGATGATACAAACTACGATACCGAATACAAAGACATACAACGTAAATTTGTCATTCCAAATGAAAAATACACTTTTCGCACTGAAGTCTATTGTATTGGTGCTATTCTATATACACTTATTACCGGAAATACTTTTGATGACTATAATCCAGATTCAACAGATTCAATAGACGAATCTGAGTGTACCTTCAAATTAAAGGAAGCTGTGAAAATCTGTCTATCACTCAAGCCAGAAAAAAGATTCTCAGATGCTGTAGAACTCAAAAAATTTGTTCAGAAGAGTGACACTGTTATTATTCCACATAACTTTTCCCTTGACTTTTTCAAAAAAATGCTCAGCGAAAGTGTTATATTACATTTCTATCCAAAAAATTTGCCAACAAAGGAAATCATAGCAGAATGGTTAGATAACAAATATAGAGAACATATTAAAAGTTCTGCCTTCCAAAGTACAGTAAACTTATTATCACTATTGAATCACATTTCCGGAGTAACTAAGATTACATTTTATAAAAATGTCAAATATGATTTAGATAAGACACCATTTATCGAATTGCTAAACTTTTATGATACATTATCCGATGAAATGAAAGAGCTATTTATTCGGAACATACTTCTTATCATACTTGAGGTTTCTAAAGACGATGACTTAGATTTACCATTTTGTTAAGATAAATACTAATTTCAAAAATTATTGTCATTTGATTGTCACACAACCAAAAACGAGCCAAGAAACGCTGTAAACTCGGCATTTCTTGGCTCATGTACATTTATATTCAGACAACCCTCTTTATCCTCAAAAGGCAAAATGCTTTATCCTCACCTATTTTCTCTTTCAAGGCATTTTAGGACTTCCTTCAAGGTCTTGGCTTGCTCTCTATTTCTTCTCTCTTATCTCTCGATATTCCTCTATTTTCAAGGCTTTCTCCATGGTTTTAAGTAAAAGAAAAAGACCTCCTAGAACGGTTTTTCCGCTCTACAATGTCTTTATTTTCTCGTTATTTTATTCATTCCCTAGGCTAAAGATTTTTGCCCCTTGAGGATAAAGGGCGTTGCCATAGGATAAGGAGAATTTGACCTTGCAAGGGTATTATACCGTTGATTTACTATTTTGTCAGCTCTATGCTGTTATCAATAATAATTGCTATATTTTCTTCTTATAATCAAACTCAACTACATGTGATTGGTTTTGATTGCATTCCCAAAAATACATTTTCTTATAATTGGAGTAATTTAAAAACATTTCTCCTATTGGCTGCGTCTCACAGTATGGACACTTTTTCCCTTTTATTCTATAGATTACTCCATCTATATTCTTGTAGCACTTTCCCGTTGTTCTTATATCTTTTTGTACTAACTCATCTGACTTTTGAAAAAAAGCAAGGAATTTGTCTAGCCACTCAATCTTAGATTCTAATTCTACAAAAGCACCTTTTGTCATCAAAGGTAACATATTTATGATATCATAAACACATATAATCAATAAACCTATTCCAAACACAAAAAAAATGGCCATAGTAAACAGCAAAAATATTTTTGTACTGCTCTGTATTTTTTCAAGCATCTCTTTTGTTAGTACATTATAAAGTATTGATGCAACTGCAAATAATACGCAGGCTACTATTCCTTCATATGCTTTACTTTTCAAAATTTCTTTAACAGAAGTTCTTTCCTTTTCAATTATAGTGTCTCGCATACTATATGTTGATTCGCAAGCTTTTTGTAATGAGTTTCGTGTGCCTTGCTGAATTTGTATATTTTTAACATCTCCATAAAAATTATTAGCATTAATAGTATTTCGAATTGTTGCCCTAACAAATTTAACTGTTTCATCACAATATTCCATGTCTTCACATTCATCTCGTAATCTTATAAGTACATCTTCATATCCACAAATTTCATCATTATATTTCACATTACTATATACATCTTCTAAATCCTTATGTTCTCTTGCGCAACTATTAAATAATCCTTCTAAACGCATACACATGCTTTCATTAACCATATCATTCTGAATTGTTTCTATAGCTTCACTCAAAACATTAACCGCTTCTACACAAAAACGAAGGTGTAACTCAAAAAAATCACCAATATTCTGCTTTTTTATATATGCGTTTTCCATAATATTTTTTAATTCTTCGATAATACTATTATAATTATGGATATGTTTGTGGTATTTTTCTATTATCTCTTCTGCAGAATACTGATTAGTAACTTCTCCCATTTTTTATTCCTTCATTCGTAATCAAAATTTTTCTTATGTTTTTTCTACTTATCTTGTAATGAATCTACGTTTCCCTGTTGCATTTGCACATCTGTTGCTGTTCCCCAAAAATTTGTTATATAATTTGTTATTTCTGTTTTTTCTTGCGCAATCTTTTTTTCTTCTTCTGAAAATGAATAATCTCTCCCAACTATTCCACTTTCTTCTAACGTCAAAGCCCAATCTAAAATATTATTTTTCACTCTACTTAAAATAGAATATATTTGATTTTTTCCAAATTCTAATCTAAATTGAGTATTAAATCCACAACACTTTGCTACATGCTTATTCCTCTCAGCAGGTAAATTCATCACTAACATTGAGCTTTCAGCATTTTGGTATAAATCATATAGCTCTGAAACTGAATTTTGCAATTTTGTTTTCGTAAAAGCGCTTTCAGCTACTGCAGAATCCATCACAACCGGAATCCATCCCCTTACAGGATTTAATGCTTTCAATTGTCCCTGTATCATTCTATATTCAGGAACCTCTTTTTTCCCATATCCTTCTTGCTCACACTGTATCCATTCTTGAAATTCTGGCAGCTTCAATTTACGTGCAATAACGTATGATTTTCTTAATAAAGATTCTATATCTGCTTTTTTATCCATAGCTTCTTTTTGTAGTTCCAAAACAATACCATTCATAATTCATTCCTCTTATATAAAAAGTAATTTTATTCCTTCTACAATCCCTGTCGCAATTAGACTTCCAGTCACACCAATAGATAAATTTTTCAAATCCATTAAAAGCATTTTCACTTTACTAGGATTTTCTTTCTTTTGGACTAAAGCATCAATTTCTGTTATTTTTTGTCTAACTTCCATTGCTTTATCCCCAAACTCATCTTCTAACAAAGAATCATACTTCTTTATTTTTGTAACGAACTCCGAAACCCTATCAAAATCTAGTGTTTCTACAGCAGTAACCGTTTGTGTTTGTATCGAATTAACATTTCCTTGCTGAAGTTGTATATTACTTACATTACCATAAAAATTATTTGTATTACTGCTCATACATACCTCCTGATACTTTTTTTCTTTATCCTGAAAATAATCTATACCTACCATTGTTAAATAAATATCCAACCTGCCGCTAATATACATTGAACTAGCATTCGTAATACAACCACACATTTTCAAATCATCTAATATTGCTTTAGCATTAAATTTAACATTAGGTATTTCCATAAATTCATCTATGCCACAACTTATAGCATCTTGACCTAACTTTCCTCTTTTTCCCAAAAGTATCTCCAAAAATTTTTCACTATCTTTTCTCAACACAAACGCTCCTATCTAAATTCATTAAGTTTTCGTTTTGTTTTTCTTCTATTTACCATTTCTATTAGTATAAACTTATTATAACATAGAACTTTCTATAGAAAAGTTTATTCTCAAAATTTAGATTTTATCGGAGCATATTTTTATTGCATAGATGCCATATTATATCCTTTTGTCTGTAACCCAATTTCGACTAATATCCAGAAAGAGGAAATGCAACATCAAATGCCTCCTTCCTGTTTTCATTTTGGTACACTTTTGTGACCTTGTTTATTCGTATTATATAGTATACATTTGTGTCTGTCAAGTAATTCATCAAACTTTTTATACACAAATGTGTCCTGTTGTGATAGAATAGAGCTAACAAATCATAAAGGAGCTGTTTTATGACTACTGGAGAAAAGATTAAATATTTTCGCAATATGCGTGGAATATCGCAAGAAACACTTGGTCAGCTATCCGGCATAAACTCCGCAACCATAAAGAAATATGAATACGGAATCCGAAATCCAAAACCTGACCAGCTTTTAAAGATTGCCAATGCATTAGGCATCAGTATTAACATTTTCATGGATTTTGATATAGAAACAGTTTCTGATGTATTATCATTGCTGTTTAAATTAGACGATCAGATTGATATGAAATTTGAAGCAGATAAAGATGATGAGGGCAATTTCAAGCCATCAACTGTTAAGCTCTCATTTAAGAACAATCTCATCAACAAGAAACTTTGTACCTATATGAAAGCTCTGGAAATTCGTGAAAATATGATAAATACAAAAGATGATTATTCTGAAGAAGAATTCAACGCCAGTTTACAGCGTATTAATGAGAACATTGAAGAAATCAAGCAGCATCTGCTTGATGACAACATGGTTGTGTCGAAAGGGACTGACAAGCTTACTGTAAAAATTTTTCCAAATTAGCGAAACCTCTTGAATTATCAGACATAAGATGATAGTATCTAATTAAACAGAAAGCACCCACTCCAAAGGTGGATGCTCCGAGTTTAGGCTAAAGAAATGTCCTTACGGACACCGCCTATCCTGTGGATCAGACAGGATAGGCATTTTTATTTTTGCTTGTTTCTCTTATCGAGAAAGGCAAGCAACGCTACAATCAAGCTACCAAAGGACATCAACAATGCTAATATCCCAATGAAAATCGAAATGATCTCATAAGCCGTCATCGGCGCCACCGTCTACGCTCCGCTTCGGTCCTCGCTAAACGGATGTCCACTGGACATCCAGCGACCTTCCTATGTATTCCGGTAGACCGGTATCATAAAACTCGGGAGGCTACCTCTACGCTACGCTCCGGTCGGCGCTAAACAAGCGTCCCCCGGACGCTTAACGCCCTGTCATGGGTACTTTCCTTAGGCAATATTCTAACATACACATACTAAACATTGCAATAAAAGTCTATTTTTGTTTCAACAATTCATTTAATATATTTTTATACTTTTCCCCACCATTTCCTAATACAATATCATTGATAATTGACAGCACTATTGCTTGTCCTCCGCAAACTCCATCTCTATCATAGTCTTCTGGTATTTCATCTGCAGATGTCGGAATTTCAATCTCATTAATCCACCATCTGTCAATTTTTTCATATAAATTAGTTAATGTAACAAATAATTTTATGTCATCTTCTGTAAAACCAATATTTAGATTTTTTAATAATTCATGATTAATCTCATTTCGCCGCTTCCGTATCTTTTGATAATTATCAAAATCTTCTTGTGTAACAGCCTCGGATTCCATAAACCATTTTAACGATGCATTTTCTAACTGCTTATCCAATGTTCTAACTTCTTGTTTATATGCTTCGGATTCAATATAAATTGCTTCATCATTTTCAAAGTAAAGGTCATCACAATAAAATCCCTTCACTTGGCTTATTACATAGTCTTTTAAGCATTCACAATTCATTACAAATAGTGCTGCAAAATTCACATTTGTTTTTACAATGTTTTTATCTAGTATATTTGCCCAATTATCCATATAAAATTATCCTTATTGTTTATGTTCTCAAGATTCTAAAGCTTTCTTGCCTTTATACAAAATGAAATCGGCAACATCTTTGCTTTCTTTGTTTTTGGATCAACACCTCCTGTAGCATTTAATGATTTATCATCTGATTCTTCCACTAATTGCTCGACCATAAATCCAGCTTTTGCCAATGCATTAATGTATGTTGAAATCTTTCTATTACACAGAACAATTTCACTATCATGCACAGGCATTTTAAAATATGATTCATCATAATAACTCTTCGTCATTACCAGCTTTTCATCCTCAAAAACCTCTTTACGTTCATCACAGGACCACGCTACACAATAATTCAATGTATGGTGCCAGCTAAATATAAATATGCCATCCTTTTTCAAATACGAAGCAATCTTATCAAATGTGCCTTGCAAATCTGTTGTCCAGCCAATACCATATATGGAATAAACGTAATCAAAATAATCTCTGGGCACATCAAGTTCATCTTCCATCTTTGAACATATTAGTTTAGCAGAATATCCATTATCCTTCAAAAGTTTAGCTGCATTATCAAGTTGCTTTTGTGACAAATCAACGCCCCATAACTCCCCTGCACCTTTTTCAGCATTGTATTTTAAAGAATGCCCACTTCCACAGCATATCTCCAACATCTTCTTCCCTGTAACATCACCAAACAGGTGTAAATCATCTTCTGTTGGAAATCGTACCCCATACACTGGAAGTGCTGTTGTTCCAAACCACAAATCGGCATGTTCATTCCAATAATTCTTATTGTTCTCAATTATTTTATCACTGTTCATATATGAATCCTTTCCCCAGCATGGTCATATATTACTATATAATAGACATCACCTGACCATACTTTACTCCATAAAATTATTTGCTTTTCTTTGATAGCTTATTGTATCTTTTATACATCTATATTCTCAAAAGCAGCTTTCACTTCGTCTAAATCTTCATATTTTCCAACAATAACATTTAATATTTCATCATCTGGTTGCCATAAATCTGGAACCATTATTGGCTTACATCCCGCTCTATATGCAGACAACAAACCATTCTTTGAATCTTCCAAAGCGTAACATTCCGATTGATTTGCCTTCAGCAATTCACATGCTTTTAAATAAATCTCCGGATCCGGCTTCGAGTTTTGAACCATATCACCGCAAACAATCCCAATAAAATACTCGTATATATTTGCATCTTTTAAATGCTTCTCTACTTCCCATCTTGGGGATGATGAAGCAACCGCCATTTTGCAACTATTTTCTTTTAAATAGTTCAGCAGATTATATAGCCCTTTCTTTACTGGCACTGTATTCTCACTATAATATTTCTGTAAGAATTCTTTTGTGTACTTTCTAAGCTCTTCCTGATTGTATCTATCTCCAAATTCTTCTTTCCATACATTATAAGATGAAACAATATTCATTCCTAAAGTCTTGTAGACCATATATCCTGCCTTACCTATGCCAATCTTTTCACCAGCATAGTCCCAAGCCATAATAAATACTTTTTCTGTATCAAACATCAAGCCATCCATGTCAAATATAATGTACATTTTTATCTCCTTTTACCCCTGCAATACAGCCATTACTCGTTCATATTTTTCCTTATAAAAAAACTTACTTTCATCTGATAGCTTGTTGTAGCTTCGTTCAAGCTTAGCTTTTACAAATTGTACGCCTTCCTCAATATTCATTTTTCTTTCTACGTAAGCTAAATAAAGCAAGCTAGGAACACTATCAAAATGTGAAATGGCATCTGCATCAGCAACACACAACTCTTCTTTACTGAGTTTCTCCAAATTCACGCTTCCCCTATGATTGAAAACACATTTTTGTACTAATTCCATTTTTTCATCTTCATAATTCAATTCATTTAAAATATCTTCTGCAATTTTTGCTCCATATACATGATGTTCCTCGTACATTGAGTAATCAGTTATTGATGCTATATCATGCAACCATGATGCAATAATAACAACTTCCTTGTCAGCACCATATTTTTCTGCCAGTAGCTCTGCATTTTTCGCTACAGACTCAATGTGATAATAACATCCCATACCAAATTTATTAGTTGGTTGCTTACATCTCTGATAAACTTCTTTGTGTAAATATTCTATGATATCGTTTCTCATTATCTCTTTACCTTTTATTTTTCAAATTTTTCTCTTCTATCCCATTCCTCAATAAGTTTAGGCTGTATCAACGGATACGTCCAATTATCTGGCAACTCATCCATGAGAACAACCTTTTCCATCTCACTATGAAGTTCTTTTGCAAATTCCGATATCTCTGCAAAATAAAGTTCTCCAAACGATTCTTCCCCCGTATCGTTCACTCTGGTCTTTCCTGTAACCGAATATACACATACTGGCTTAATATCAAACTTAATAGCTCCTGTTTCCTCCTGTAGCTCCCTTTTAGCTGTTTCAAGAATGTTTTCGCCTGCTTCTCTGTGTCCTCCCGGCACTTCAAATGTGTCTCTTTCTTTATGCTTACAAAATACCCATTTGCCATTACTCTGTGAAATAATTACCGCAAATTTCAACAATGAATCGTCTATTGAATCATAGAATTTCACTTCCAACATATTCTTCTTCCTCCACTGAAATCTCTATCATTATATTTGCCTTGAAACAAAGTGTACAATCTCTTTCCCCGGCTCAAGAATATATGGTATCAACTCCAAAGGATATACCTTAGTACCTTTCTTTAAATCCTCTAGCGGAACCCAACAGAAATCTAAATCAATTCTCTCATTATCCAGCTCATCATATCCATGAAATACTCCATCCAAAGGAATACTATCATCTACTAAGTGAACATTATAATAAAGGCAAATCTGATGGCATGGTATCTTACCCCATGGAAAATATATTTCACCAATTGCCAGTAAATTATCTACCTCAATCTTAGCATGAATCTCTTCTTCAAATTCTCTTTTTAGCGTTTCCATACTTGTTTCCATCGCTACTACGTGTCCGCCAATAATTGCATAATCATCATTTTTCGGACGCTGTAATAAAATTTTCCCATTGTGTGTCAATATGCCACCAACCCTATACGAAAATACGAAATCATCATTCTTAAATAAAATATCCACTTAACCGCCTCCAATCATTAAATTAAAATACATATCTCATTATGCATTGCATTACTCCGCCCACAAATAGAGCCAAACCAGAGCCATTTGATAAAACAAATGCCGGAAACCCGCATAAATACAGGCTTTCGGCATTTTAGTCCGTTATTCAAACTCAATCGTTCCGGGCGGCTTACTGGTAATATCATACATTACCCGATTCACATGGCTCACCTCATTGATGATCCTGCTGGTCACCTTCTGTAATACTTCATAAGGGATCTGTGCGCTCTCTGCGGTCATGAAGTCGATGGTCTTCACGGCTCTCAGTGCAATGGCGTAATCATAGGTTCTCTCATCACCCATAACGCCTACGGATCTCATATTGGTCAGGGCTGCGAAGTACTGGTTGATCTCGCGGTCGAGACCTGCGTTAGCGATTTCCTCGCGGTAGATGGCATCTGCATCCTGTACGATCTTGACCTTCTCAGCGGTCACTTCGCCGATGATACGGATACCCAGTCCGGGACCGGGGAACGGCTGACGGAATACCAGATGCTCCGGAATGCCAAGCTCCAGTCCTACCTTGCGGACCTCATCCTTGAACAGATTGCGCAGAGGTTCGATGATCTCCTTGAAATCTACATAGTCGGGCAGACCGCCTACATTGTGGTGGGACTTGATCACTGCGGATTCACCGCCCAGTCCGCTCTCTACCACATCGGGATAGATGGTTCCCTGTACCAGGAAGTCTACGGCACCGATCTTCTTCGCCTCTTCCTCGAATACACGGATGAACTCTTCGCCGATGATCTTTCTCTTATGCTCCGGCTCGGATACACCTGCCAGCTTGCTGTAGAAACGCTCCTGCGCATTCACACGGATGAAGTGCAGATCGTAATTGCCGTTGGGACCGAAGACTGCTTCTACCTCATCACCCTCATTCTTACGGAGCAGGCCGTGATCTACGAAGACACAGGTCAGCTGCTCGCCGACTGCCTTGGATAACAGTACTGCTGCCACGGAGGAATCCACGCCGCCGGACAATGCACAGAGGACTTTACCATTACCAACCTTCTCACGAATTGCCTTAATAGACTCTTCCACGAAGGAATCCATCTTCCAGTCACCGCAGCATCCGCAGATATTACGTACGAAATTATACAGCATCTTGGAGCCTTCCACCGTGTGGAGTACTTCCGGATGGAACTGGATTGCATACAGTCCGCGCTCTACGCACTCTGCTGCTGCCACAGGGCAGTTTGCGGTGGTAGCTACGGCACGGAAGCCGGGTGCCAGCTTCGAAATATAGTCGAAATGGCTCATCCAGCAGATCGTATTCTCGGATACATCGGAAAACAGCTTGGAACTGCGGTCTACCTTCACCTCAGTCTTACCATATTCCCGAACGGCTGCACGTTCCACCTTACCACCCAGCACATGGGTCATCAGTTGTGCGCCGTAACAGAGTCCCAGCACGGGAACTCCTAAGTGAAACAGATCCTCGGAGCAGGTAGCTGCACCGGGTTCATAGCAGCTTGCGGGGCCGCCGGTCAGGATGATTCCCTTGGGATTCATCGCTTTTATCTTATTCAAGTCTGTCTTGTAAGAGTAGATTTCGCAATATACATTGCATTCTCTGACTCTTCTGGCGACCAGCTGATTGTACTGTCCGCCAAAATCAATGACAACTACCAGTTCTTTTTCCATGGTTGTCCTCCAGTATATTTTTCTGTCCTCTATTATAGGGTATGGGGCAGGGGAAGTCAAACCCTACTGCACCAGTTCTTCCAATTTTCCGAAGGTATAACCCATTTCTTCCCATTTCGTGAGTAGTTCATCCAGAATCTCCCCATTGGTCTTCGAAGTATTATGTAACAGCACCACCGCTCCGGGGTGGATCCTGCCTGTCAGCTTGGAAAAGGCTTCCTCGTGGCTGGGCTGTGCATCCACGTTCCAGTCCACATACGCCAGACTCCAGAAAAAAGTGGAATATCCCAAATCCTTTGCCATCTGCAGATTCGTCTCACTATATTTTCCCTGGGGCGGCCGGTAGTACATCGCCATCTCCGTACCGGTGATCTCCTGAAAAAGAGTCCTCACGTCATCCATCTCCTTCCGGAAAACCGCCGGATCAGAAATTTTCGACATGTCATAATGATGATAGGTATGGTTTCCCACCGTATGTCCGTCCTCCACCATGCGTTTCACCATCTCCGGCGCCGACTCCAGAAAATGTCCTACCACAAAAAAGGTCGCCGGTGCATCATGCTTTTTCAATGCATCCAATATAGCAGAGCTATTACCGTTCTCATAACCACAATCAAAAGTGAGATAGATCTTTTTCTCCTCCGCATCTCCCACATAATAAGCGTTGTACTCTTTTAGTTCTTCCGCAGATGCCGTGCCGGTGGGCTGTGTTCCTTCCGCCCCGAATCCCAGTCCCCAGTTTTCTGCAGAAAATAACGCTTCCGTGTTCTCCAGCGCAGTTCCCGCCGTCGCCTGTGTCTTTATTTCCCTCTGCATACGCAGACCGTAGGCAATGGCTCCGATGCTTCTTCCGAGGAAAAACATTGCCAGCAAGAACACTCCCAGCATCAGACCATTCTTATAATGCTTCTTCATCAATACCGTCTTTTTTTTCCCGACTTCCCATACTTTTTTGAAAATAGGATTTTCCCACATCTCACGATCCCTTACCGGTATTTCTACCCGTCTCTTCTATAATATTCATAATATTTTATGTACTATAGCTTTTCCCTTATGTCATGGATCTCCCCACGCATACACACCAAAATTCATCCCGTTGTATATATTATAAAAATGGATTCTTCGGAGCAACGCCATGGACTGCAAGGAAATGATCCTGTCAGAGGACACCTATGACATTATCACAGACTTTTCCGCATCGGAATTTCTGGGAGATGACAATAATTGTTATGAACGCATCGGAGAAGATTTTTTGATTTTGTATCTGGGCAATCTGGGAATCCGCAATCCGAAGATTGATTTTTTCCCCTATCACAATATGCCGAAACTTTACGGGCTCATGCAGCTATCTCCCTCCGGTGAGACGCCACCCGGTGCCGCTCCCTTTGATCCGGCAAGTCTGATTGCCAGTGGGATCACCCAGGTGCAGCGTCCACCCCTAAGTCTCACGGGGCAGGGCGTGATCCTGTGTTTTATCGATACCGGTATTGATTACCAAAATCCTGTGTTTCTGGACGAGAACGGCAACAGCCGTGTCCTGGCGATCTGGGATCAGACGGTTCAGACCGGAGCGCCCCCTGATGGGTTAAAATATGGTTCTGAATACCGCAGAGAGGATATTAACCTGGCGTTGCGTTCCGAGGATCCTTATTCCATCGTTCCCTCCAGGGACGAAAACGGACACGGCAGTATCCTCGCCGGAGTCGCAGCCGGCAGTATCGTCAGACAAGGCAGTCCTTATATCGGTGCTGCACCGGGTGCCGACATCGTCGTGGTGAAGCTCAAGGAATGTAAGCAATATCTGCGCAGCTTTTATCTGGTGCCCGAGGGTGTTCCCGCCTATCAGGAAAATGATATTATGCTGGGCATCAAATACGCGGAATCCTTCGTGCGGCTCTTCGAGCGTCCGGTAGTCATCTGTCTGGGTCTGGGAACCAACCAGGGAGATCATGCGGGCAATTCCTCCCTGTCACGGTATCTTTCTTCCCTCGCTGTCCGCAGAAGCCGTGCCGCCATCGTCTGCGGGGGAAATGAAGGGAACGCCTCACACCATTACCATGGAAGACTAAGCGCTCAGACACCTGGGGAGGATTCCCGGGATGTGGAGATCCGGGTCAGCGAAGGCTGTATCGGATTCTGGCTGGAGCTTTGGGGTGCTCTGCCGGATGCTTTTAATCTGAGCATCCGCACTCCCGGCGGGGAAAATATTCCCGAACTGCGCCTTGGGTTGCAACAAAGCGTGACCTATTCCTTTATCTACGAAAAAAGCAGAGTCACTATCGACTCTGCTCTTGTGGAAGAAAATTCCGGCGAGGAACTGATCCTTGTACGCATCCAGGATCCTACCCCCGGTATCTGGACCTTTCATGTCTCTGCTTCCGGTAGTTTATATAACGGTAATTTTCACATGTGGCTGCCTATCACAGAATTTCTGTCTACTCCGGTATATTTTCTCAATCCGGATCCCGACATGACTTTGACGGAGCCCTCGATGGCGCCGGAGGTTCTGAGCGTTTCTACTTACAACGCGGAAAATAACAGTTTTTACGCAGAATCCGGCAGAGGCTTCGGACGCACCGGTCAGATTCGTCCGGACTTATCCGCTCCCGGAGTAAACATCTCCACCATTGACGGACGCCGTACGGGAAGCAGCATGGCTGCTGCTATCACTGCCGGAGCCGTAGCACAGTTTTTCCAATGGTCAGTCATTGAGGGCAATAACCGGCTGGCGGAAAGCCGGGAGATCCGCAGCTATTTCATACGCGGTGCCGTGCGTACACAGGGTCTGAACTACCCCAACCGGGAATGGGGCTACGGCAGACTGAATTTAGAGGAGACCTTCAATGCCCTGCTCCGGGTATGACTATAGGATTTTCCGAATATTTCGGGCAATAGAGGCTTCTGTTTTGTACGTTATCTTCCATTTTCATCAGTGTTTTTGGAAAAAATTCTGGCATACCCATAAGACAACGGACGGTCCGTCATATCCGCAAATCGCAAAGGAAAATTCTCTTTTTCCTCCATGCGGTTCGGGCAGTCTCTCCTGCTGCACCCCAGACAGATTCCGGCACATTTGGTAAAAGGATCCTTCGTCAGCTCCGCATAAAATACCACACTTTTCTTCGGAATCATACAATACGCTGCATTACAGGTAACCGGCAATGCAAGCTCCTGCAGAAACATGGGAAGGTTCGCCAGCCGCAGCAGACTGCTTATTTTTTGTTCTGAAGTCTCAGAAATCTCCCCACCTAAAAAATGCAGTCTGGCAACATGCAGATTCCGATGCACAACCAGCCACTCTGTATAAGCCCGGTAGCTTTCTAATAATAATTCACTGGACAGTACTTCGATCATATAACTCTCTGTCAGAAATCCGTTCTGCAAATACTTTTCCTGCAGTTCATCGATCCCTTTTCCCAGAGTAATGCCTACAGCCAAAAAAGACTGATCCCTCCCGGGAAAAGTCTCTTGGATTTCTCTGTCCTGCCATCCCGCTTCTGTCTCCAGGCAGGGGATCATCTCACCTGCCAGTCGCTTCAGATTGGGATATTCTTCCGGATCATAATGATATTTTTCCATCACACTGTGCAGAAATTGTTCGTTCCTGCACAGTGCTGTAATTTCTGAAAAAAAAGTCTGCATGTCCACCTGTTCTCCCGGAATACCGGTGATCTCATGACGCAGGCATATTTTGCCTGCATCCGGTTAATTGTTTTTAATGCGCAGGCATCTGATGGCATTGAGCACAGCCAGTACCATAACTCCTACGTCTGCGAAGATAGCAACCCACATGTTGGCGATACCCAGCGCACCCAGGATCAGGCAGATGGCCTTAACTGCCAGCGCAAATACGATGTTCTCGTAAACGATGCGCAGACATTTTCGGGAAATCCGCATAGCCAGAGCGATCTTGGCAGGATTGTCATCCATCAGAACCACATCCGCTGCCTCAATGGCCGCATCTGAGCCAAGGGCTCCCATGGCGATACCGATGTCAGCACGGGAAAGTACCGGTGCATCGTTGATACCATCGCCCACGAATGCCAGTTTTTCCTTCGCACTCTTCTCCTGCAACAGCTTCTCCACGCAGCTTACCTTGTCTGCGGGAAGCAGTTCACTGTGTACCTCATCCAATTTTAACTCACCGGCCACATGTTCTGCGACTGTTTTACTGTCACCGGTCAGCATGACGCATTTCTTCACACCGGAATCTTTCAGGGAGGCAATTGCTTCCTTCGCACCATCCTTGATCACATCGCTGATCAGAATGTATCCCGCATAGTTACCGTCTACCGCCACATGAACCACTGTACCGACACCGGTATTTTCCGTATAAGCCAGGTTCAGACTCTTCATCAGCTTTGCATTGCCGGCTGCCACCTGTCTGCCGTTCACCTTGGCAGTTACACCATGTCCGCTGATTTCCTCCACATCACTGACGTTAGAGGCATCCAGTTCTTTTCCATAAGCGTTCTTCAGGCTCTTGCTGATGGGATGACTGGAATAACTCTCCGCATAAGCAGCATACTCCAACAGTTCTTCCTCTGTAAAGCCCTGACCGGGATAGATACCCGTTACATCGAATACGCCCTTGGTCAGGGTACCGGTCTTGTCAAATACCACATACTTAGTCTCAGACAGCGCTTCCAGATAGTTGGAGCCCTTCACTAAAATGCCACAGGCACTTGCCGCACCGATTCCTCCGAAGAAGCTCAAAGGAATGGAGATGACCAGCGCGCATGGACAGCTGATTACCAGGAAAGTCAGAGCACGGATGATCCAGGTGCTCCAGGCTGCCGGGTTGCCCATGATCAGGTTGATCACAGGAGGCAGAATGGCCAGGGCCAGGGCACTGTAGCAGACAGCCGGGGTATAATATCTTGCGAACTTCGTAATAAAGTTCTCAGATTTCGACTTCTTCATGCTGGAGTTCTCTACCAGATCCAGGATCTTGGATACCGTAGATTCTCCGAATTCCTTGGTAGTACGGATCTTTAATAGTCCTGTCAGGTTCACACAGCCGCTGATCACATCCTGGTCCACAGTGATCTCTCTGGGAACACTTTCACCGGTCAAGGCACTGGTATTCAGAGTGGAAGTACCTTCCACGACCACGCCATCGATGGGAACCTTCTCACCAGGACGTACTACAATGACTGTTCCGATCTCTACATCATCAGGATCTACCTGCTCCAGACTGCCGTCTTCGGCCTCAATATTAGCATAGTCGGGACGGATATCCATCAGTGCACTGATATTCTGGCGGCTTTTGCCTACAGCGACCGACTGGAACAATTCGCCGATCTGGTAGAACAGCATAACTGCCACGCCCTCGGAATACTCTCCCAGTCCCATAGCGCCTACTGTCGCTACTGCCATCAGGAAATTCTCATCAAACACTTCACCATGCATGATGCCCAGAACGGCTTTTCTTAAAATATCATATCCGATCACCGCGTAAGGGATCAGGTACAGCAATCCCAGCCACAGCCCTTCCAGTGGAACAAAATGTAAAATAACTAATAAGATTGCCGCTACAATAATGCGGATCAATACTTTTTTCTGTTTCTTTGTCATAGGAATCCTCCTTGCTTTCCTACGAAATTATCAAGTCTCCCGGTAAAGAGAGTATCTGCTCTCCTTCCGGAATTCATCCTATAAATAAATTTCGCAATCGTCCTCTACTCTCTTGCAGGCTTTTACCACATTCTCCATAACGGCCTTCTCATCGCTGCCGTCAGCGAATTCCACTTTCATCTTCTGGGTCATGAAGCTGACGGTCGCATCGGTAACGCCTTCTACCTTCTTCGCTGCATCCTCCATCTTCAGAGCACATGCTGCACAATCTACTTCGATCTTGTAAGTTTTCTTCATGGTAATATCCTCCTCTTTCTCCATTAGCATTTCCTGCTTTTTAGATGCTAATGATTTGCATTTAGTTTTAATATTCATTCATATGAGCCACTGTTCATATGTTTATATTACCATATGCCGGGAAAAAGTCAATACTATTTTTAAATGTTTTGTAAATTGAAAGTTAGTTGAATACATTGGCAAAATCCACGAACTCCCGGAGCATGCGATACACATGTCTCGATG
>ERZ859738.41-NODE-41-length-90526-cov-12.081662_pt1 | contig 90526 bp, 90 predicted proteins | sample MGYA00510122_ERZ859738 | MGnify/ENA primary metagenome ERZ859738 (study PRJEB30046, sample SAMN00715139) | human gut metagenome | study: EMG produced TPA metagenomics assembly of the A metagenome-wide association study of gut microbiota in type 2...
TCAGAATCACATTGTACTTTATTATCATTTTCTATTATTATAATTTTACTTAACACCTATACCTTCCCCTTCTCCTTCTTTAATTATTTCTAGTTCCTTGCTTACTTTACGAGAAAATTCTTCAAAGTCTTCTCCACCTATTGTTGGTATTGTTTTTTGCCCAATCTTATTTTTTCTAATTAGACCATTGAGTCTATCATTTAATTCCGGTGTTTTTTCTAACAATTCACTATTTTCATCATATCTATCCAAATATGTTTGCATTTGTTCTTGTGATACGCACAATCCTATCAATGCCTCTGCAACTTTTCTCTCATCTTGCTCCATTTGTATTACTTCATAATTATATAACATCTTTTTCTCTTCTTCTGTTCTTTGTTCTTCTGATTTCAACATTATTTTAGATAACTCATGTGATACTCTAACTAATCCTCCAAAAAGATTTATATTTTCAATCCATGTAGTTGGATCTAAGGTTCCATTTGGTAATCTAAATTCTATTGTGTTTTTTTCTTTTCTCCCAACGTTACAATAATTAATTCCTGAATATCTAGTTCCTTGTATTATTTTTGTTCCTACTATAAATTTTTCCAAATCGCTTTCATTTTCTAAATTAATTGTTTCCTGCTTTGACTCGTCATTACCAGATATTGGTCGCGCATATACTAATACTCCCTTTCTCGGTATTTCACCTTTTCGATTACTTATAATATATAATATTTTTTCAGTATCGTTCCATATCGTTCTTAAATTTTTCCAATCCTGCAAGTCAGTTAAATAATCTGCTCCAATATGTATATGACCTCCACATCTCTCGCTAATCGTTTGCCCTGATAAACATAAAGCCTTACAAGCTCCATATATTTCATCTCCTGCTGTACTTGGCGTTAATCCTGATGATGGTACTGCCTCTATTCCATCATCTAAAGTGTCGTCAGGTTTTAGTTTCCATGATAAATTTCCAATAATTCCTGCTATCTCTTCTCTCGAGGCTAAGCCCTCTGATTCTATTTCTATTCCTATTGTCATTTTATCTGGTAAAGTAACTGGTGGCATTTTAGTAAATCTGTCTAGTATTTCTCTAGTTTCATGGTTTAAAACATCACTATTTTCACAATAATCTATAAATTCGGCATCGCCTGTCATTATAATCACTTGAGCTAAAAAAGTACTTTCTAACTCATTGATTTTTCTATTTTTTATATGATTCTTTATATATTCCTTTATGTATCCTGGTTCTTTTTCCTCTACAGTTCTTATCAATTCTATTGCATGAAAATCCTGAATATTAAGTGCTTTCGTTTTCTCTTTGTTTTTTAGCAATTTCTTTATGTATTCTATATCTTTCGTTGCTTTTATTAAGATTACAGCATTGCGACCTTCAATCCCAAGTGCTTGCATTTTTTTTACATTTTCTAACCATTTTTCTTTTATGTACTCTGAATCTCCTGTCTCTTTTATTAAATTTACTGCTCTATCACCATTAATATAAAGCGCTTGCATTTTTTCTACATTTTCTAGGCATTCTTTTATGTATTCTGGATCTCCTGTTGCTTTTATTAAAGCTACTGCTCTATCACCATAAATACCAAGTGCATGCATTTTTTTTACATCTTCAAGCCATTTCTCTTTTATGTACTCTGGATCTTCTGTTGCTTTTATTAAGGCTACTACTTCATCTACTGCAGAGCTATATATCATATCTTCTATTATTTTTTTTACAATTGATTTATTTGAAATATATTTACATAATGTCAAGCAAAACTTATATACATCTGCATTTTCTACATTATTATTCATATTTTGTAAAAAATAGTCTATTAATCCATTTTTTTCTATATCTTGCATAAAATTTCTATATTTTTCTTCCAAAATCTGTTCATCTACATCTTTAACTGTTGGTGTTGATATACCAAAAAAATGTAGAAACTTTTCATTTTGACCATTAAGTATTTTAAATAGTTTTTTTATTCTTGCTTTATTAGATAGTTTGGCAATTGTCCTTTTAATCACTTTTTTCCACATCTCCATTTATATTTTAACTTTTGTTTTATATTGTGCTTTTAATATGTTTTTTTAACTATATAATACCATAAAAAATACATAATATTAATATTGTAATTTATTTATTATAAAAATTAATATTTTTGTAATGTTTTTTATTAAATTTTACACTGATATATGTATGTCAAATTAAAAACATTATTCTGCCTTGCTTGGTCCTACACGCCTAAACAAGTCTAGAATCTTTTATGGTTCTAGACTTGTTTAGTTTTTAACATTTATATATTATTTCCGTAGTAACTATCTAATAATATTTGTTTTAATTCACTTACTAATGGTAGTCTTGGATTTGCTGTTGTGCATTGGTCCTCAAATGCTCTATCTGCTAGCATATCAACTTTATCTAGAAATTCTTTTTCGTCTATTCCCGCTTCTCTAAATGTTGCTGGTATTCCTAGGTCTATATTTAATTTTTTTATTTCATTTATTAGTGACCACACGCCTTCTTCGTTTGTATATGCTGGAAAGTTCATTCTTCTTGATATGTCTGCATATTTTTGATCTGCTATAAAATATTCGTACTTAGGGAATGATACAAATTTTGTTGGCTTTTGGCTGTTGTATTTTATAACATATGGTAAAAGGATTGCATTAATTCTTCCATGTGGCAAATGAAACTCCCCACCTATTTTGTGTGCTAATGAATGATTTATTCCTAGAAAAGCATTTGTAAATGCCATTCCTGCTATTGTGCTTGCATTATGCATTTTTTCCCTTGCAACTCTATTACTTCCGTTGTTATATGCTTCTCTAATATTTTTAAACACTAGTTCCGCTGCTTTTTCTGCTAATCCATCTGTATAATCTGATGCCATGTTAGAAACATATGCCTCTATTGCATGTGTTAATACATCCATGCCTGTATCTGCTGTTATTCCTTTTGGTAAGCTCATAACCAAATCTGGGTCTACTATTGCTACATCTGGAGTTAATTCATAATCTGCTAATGGATATTTTTTATTAAGTTTTTTATCTGTTATTACTGCAAAAGATGTTACTTCTGAGCCTGTTCCTGAAGTTGTAGGTATTGCTACCATTTTAGCTTTGTTTCCTAACTTTGGAAATTTATAAGTTCTTTTTCTAATATCCATAAATTTAAGTTTTAAACCTTCAACATCTGCTTCTGGATGTTCATAAAATAGCCACATTCCTTTTGCTGCATCTATTGGACTTCCACCACCTAATGCAATTATTACATCTGGTTTAAATTCCCTCATCATTTGCACTCCTTTATTAATTGTTTCAAATGATGGGTCTGACTCTACATCTGCAAAAATCTCCGAATGAACATATTCTTTTCTTTTTCTTAAATAATATAATATTTTATCTACATATCCAAATTTAACCATTGATTCGTCTGTTACTATAAATGCTCTTGATATATTTGGCATTTTTTCTAAATATCCTATTGAACCTGCCTCAAAGTATATTTTTTCTGGAACTTTAAACCATTGCATATTTACTCTTCTTTTTGCAACCCTTTTTATATTTATTAAATTAACTGATGATACATTTGCTGTTGTAGAGTTTCCTCCAAATGTGCCACATCCTAATGTTAATGATGGCATATTTGTATTGTATATGTCTCCTATTGCTCCATGTGTTGATGGTGAATTTACTATTATTCTTCCTACCTTAACCTTTTCTGAAAATTTTAATATTGTTTGTTCATCTTCTGAATGAATAACAGCTGAATGTCCTAATCCTCCAAATTCTATTAATCTTTCTGCTATATCTATTCCCTCATCTGCGTTTTCTACAATGTAGTATGCTAAAACAGGGCTTAACTTTTCTTTTGAAAATGGATATTCTATCCCTATTCCATTTTCTTTTAAAACTAATACCTTTGTGTCTTTTGGTACCTCTATTCCTGCACCTTTTGCTATTTGATATGGGCTTTTTCCAACAATATCTGCATTTAAGGCACATCCTTTTTCTTCTATAAACATGCTATTTCTTAATATATCTGTTTCCTCCTGTGACATAAAATAGCAACCTGCTTCTTTCATAAGTTTTTCAAATTCCTCATGTATTTCTCTGTCAACTATAACTGATTGCTCAGAGGCACAAATCATGCCATTATCAAATGATTTAGACATTACTAAGTCATTTACCGAAGTTTTTAAGTGCGCTGTTTTATCTATATAGCAAGGAACATTCCCTGGGCCAACTCCCAATGCTGGCTTACCACAAGAATATGCTGCTTTTACCATTCCTGTTCCACCAGTTGCTAATATTAAATTAACATCTGGGTGATTCATCAGCATTGACGTTGCAGTAATAGATGGCTCCTCTATCCATAATATACAATTTTCTGGTGCTCCTGCTTCTACTGCTGCATCTCTTAATATTTTTGCTGCTGCAGTACTACATTTTTGTGCTGAAGGGTGAAAACCAAATATTATTACATTTCTTGTTTTAGCAGCAATTATCGATTTAAACATTGTAGTTGAAGTTGGATTTGTAACTGGTGTTACACCTGCTATTATGCCAACTGGTTCTGCTATTTCCACATATCCTTCTTCATCGTTTTCATTAATTACTCCAACAGTCTTATCATATTTTATACTATGATATATATATTCTGTTGCAAACATATTCTTAGTTATTTTATCTTCATATATTCCTCTATTTGTTTCTTCAACTGCCATTTTAGCAAGTTCCATATGGTGCTCTAATCCTGCCATTGACATATGTTTTACTATATTGTCAACTTGTTCTTGAGTTAAGTCCATATACTCTTCTGAAGCTATTTTAGCCTTTTCCACAAGTTTATCTATCATTTCTTTTATTCTTTGTTTTTCTTCATCAGTAACTTCTACTGCCATATTTTCATCATCCTTTCTGGCAAAAATTCTTTTGTATAATTATTTGCACTTATTGATTATTATATACTAATAAATTTAGATAAGTCAATATTTATTAAGTTATAAATTTGCTTTAATTTATGGCTTTGTAAATGGTATTTTACTTTATTTTTTATTTACTTTTATTCTTAAATATTATATAATGTTTTATATTATTTTTAAGGGGAGAGTTTTATGATATATGACTTTAAAAAAATAGATAAAAAATGGCAGAAAAAATGGGAAACCGAAGGTACATTTTTTGCTAAGGAAGATCATTCTTTAAAAAAGTGGTATGGTTTAGTTGAATTTCCTTATCCATCTGGTCAAGGACTTCATGTAGGTCATCCTAGAAGTTATACTGCTTTAGATATTATTGCAAGAAAAAAAAGATTAGAGGGTTATAATGTTCTTTACCCTATTGGCTTTGATGCATTTGGATTACCTGCTGAAAATTATGCCATAAAAAACCATATTCATCCTAAAATTACTACTGAAAAAAACGTAAATCATTTTAGAGAACAATTAAAGGCTCTTGGTTTCTCTTTTGATTGGTCTAGAGAAATTAATACCACTGACCCTAATTATTATAAATGGACTCAATGGATTTTCATTCAACTATATAAACATGGACTAGCTTATAAAACAACTATGCCAATTAACTATTGTACTGGATGTAAAGTAGGATTGGCAAATGAAGAAGTTGTAAATGGTGTTTGTGAAAGATGTGGTAGTGAAGTTGTTCAAAAGGAAAAAAGCCAATGGATGCTTAAAATAACAGAATATGCCCAAAGATTAATAGATGATTTAGAGGAAGTTGATTTTTTAGATAAAATTAAAACTCAACAAATTAATTGGATTGGTAGAAGTGAAGGTGCTGAGGTCAAATTTAAAATTGCTAATTCAAATGAAGAATTAATTGTTTATACTACAAGACCTGACACTTTGTTTGGCGCAACATATATGGTAGTTGCACCAGAGCACGAATTTATTAATAAATTTAAAGATAAAATAACAAATTTAGAAGAAATTGAAGAATATAAAAGACTTGCTGCCTTAAAATCTGATTTTGAACGTTCAGAATTAAACAAAGAAAAAACTGGTGTAGAAATAAAGGGAATTAAAGCTATTAATCCATTAACAGGAAAAGAAATTCCTATATGGGCTTCTGATTATGTTTTAATTACTTATGGCACAGGTGCAATTATGGCTGTTCCTGCCCATGATAGTAGAGACTGGGAATTTGCTAAAAAGTTTAATTTGCCTATTATTCCAGTTATAAAACCTGCAAATTCTAATTCTGTTTCAGTTGATAAGGAGCCTTTTACAGATGTAAACTCTGGAGTTATTATTAATTCTGACTTTTTAAATAATTTATCTTGCAAACAGGCAATAAACACTGTTATAAATTATTTAGAGGAAAACAATATCGGTAAAAGAAAAGTAAATTATAAATTACGTGACTGGGTATTTTCTAGGCAACGTTATTGGGGTGAGCCTATTCCTATGGTATATTGTGAGAAATGTGGCTGGATTCCTCTTCCTGAAAACGAATTGCCTTTGGTACTTCCAGAAATACAGGATTACGAACCTAGTGAAAACGGTGAATCTCCACTTGCAAAGCAAACAGATTGGATTAATACAACTTGTCCACATTGTCATGGTCCTGCCAAAAGAGAAACTGACACTATGCCACAATGGGCTGGGTCATCTTGGTATTATTTAAGATATATGGATCCACATAATGACAAGGAACTAGCTTCTAAGCAAGCTATAGAATACTGGGCTCCTGTTGACTGGTATAATGGTGGAATGGAACATACTACTTTGCATTTGCTATATTCAAGATTCTGGCATAAATTCTTATATGATATTGGTGTTGTTTCAACAAAGGAACCTTACCAAAAACGTACTGCACATGGCATGATTTTAGGATCAAATGGTGAAAAAATGTCAAAGTCTAAAGGGAATGTTGTTAATCCTGACGATATTATAGGAGAATTTGGTGCTGATACTTTTAGAGTTTATGAAATGTTTATGGGACCATTTGACCAAACAGCTCCTTGGTCTATGGAAAGTATCCGTGGTTGTGGTAAATTCTTAGACAGAGTATGGAATTTGCAAGATATGTTAGTAGAAGGTTCTACATATTCGCCAGAATTTGAAAAAATGATGCACAAAGCAATAAAAAAAGTAAGTGCAGACATTGAGGAAATGAAGTTTAATACTTGTATTTCTACTTTTATGACAATGGTTAATGAGTTTTATAAACTAAAAAAAATAAATAAAGCAGAATTTAAAACATTTTTACAATTGCTAAATCCATTTGCCCCTCACGTTTCCGAAGAATTATTTGAAAAAATTGGCGAGAGCAAAACCATTGCAGAAACAACATGGCCTAAGTACGAGGAAAGTAAAACTATAGATAATGAAATAGAATTACCTATTCAGTTTAATGGTAAATTAAGAGCAACTGTCAAAATAGTAAGAGATTCGAATGAAAGTGTTGTTAAAGAAATTGTTCATAATAACCAAACAGTTATAAACAATTTAAAAGACAAAACTATTGTTAAAGAAATTTATGTAAAAAATAAAATTTATAATATTGTTGTAAAATAGTTTGTAATATTTTTGTAATATAAACGTATTTATTTTGTAATGTTTTTATTTGTATTTTGTTGTATAATAATGTTGTAATATGTACTAAGGAGAAATAATAAATGAATATAGAAAAAGAATTAAAGAAAAATGGAATTACAGTTATAGATAAATTAGATACTTTAAGTATCAATACTTTGGCAAAAAACATTGCTCAAAAATTGTGTAGGGCATTCCCTAACCAACGTTTTATAGCACAAAAACTATTTATTGCAATATCAAGAATTCCTATGTATTATGCGGAAATGCCAGAAGGATTATCTGAAGCAAATTATTTTTACAAAAATTCTTCTATATATTTTAGGGCAGGATTATCTCTTGATGAAATAGAAAAATTTGCTATTCATGAGGTTATACATTATTTGCAAGAGGTTAAAGATAAAAGAGGAAATTTAAAGAAATTGGGATTATGTGTATTTACTAGTTCTAAAGAATATGGTATGGCTTTAAACGAAGCTGCTGTTCAATTGGCTACTTCTAAAGCATTAAGACATAATTATGAGATGGTTAAGTATTACGATATTGCTTTTTCTACTACTTCTCCAACTTATTATCCTATACTTTGCAATTTAGTTGCTCAACTTGTTTATATAACCAATGAAAACGACTTTTATGATAGTATGTTTTCTGCAACAACACAGTTTCAACAAAATATAATACAAGCATGTGGTGAAAAAGTCTTCTTTTATGTACAAGATATGTTAGATAGAATTTTGTATGCAGAGGAAAAAATAATTAACTTAAATAATAAATTGCTTAATATTTCTTGTAAAGATAGTCAAGCTGCAAAATACGGAAAAAAGATTTCAACATATAAAAATACATTAAAAAAATTGTATTTTGAAACACAAAATATTATTTTTACATCATATTTTGACAATGAAATAAAAAAACTAGTAACTACAGCAGATATAGATGAATATAGATATAAATTATATAATTTTAAAAATTATTTAGGTTCAACTGATGGTTATACATTTTTTAATGATTATTATGTTCAACAAATGGAAGCCTTAGATATCAAGTATGATTCTATTATAAACAATGTTTCTTTGGTTCCTGTAAATACATCAAAATGGCAAAATATATTACATAGCCTGAAAAATGTATTTTCTTTAAAAGGCGAAAAAAGATACAATGAAAATTAGCACTTTAATGGCATACGCTAAAGTACCAACATTTTTTAATTTTAGATTTACTAGTAATATTGTTATTTGTAAGTAATCTTATCATATCCAACTTTTTCAATGAGGTTCCCCCTAGCTTTAGTATAGCTAGGGGGTTTGTTTAGTTAATAATATGGCATTTACCATTTGCAAACTTTATTTCTATGTCTGCAAATTTTTTCATTATATCTACCTGGTGAGTAGATATAATAACTGTTCTTCCTTCGCAATACTGCAATATATATTGCATTGTCTGTACTGCAATTTCATCGTTCAGGTTGTTTGTCATTTCATCAATTCCAACAACCCCTATATTTTCTTCGAGATTATATAACAATCTCGTAATTAGGAGTCTTTGCTGTTGTCCCGAAGAATAGTTATCATATGTGGTTTCCCCCAGATATGATATTACATCTTCTGCATTCTCTTGAATTTCTTCGTAGAGATGCAACCCTTTCAGTATTTGAATAAGCTTCCCCTCGTCAACTTTATCCCATGTAACCTCAGACAGGATATTGCCACTTCCAAGTTTTGAGCCTTGTCCAAGCTCAACAGCCTTAGGTATTACAGGATTTTCGCATCCATCAATCCGTAACATTCCTGTAACAAATTTCATGAAAGTTGTTTTTCCAGAGCCAGTTGCTCCCTCAAGCATTACCACTGAGGAATTCGGAATATCTAGGCATGTATCCAAGGAAAGAGTAAATGGTCTAGTTTCATCTTTTCTGGGATATTCAACCTTAAATGGCCTTATAACTATGTCTCTTTTGGGTTTTGCCTGCTCGTTTTCTAATGATGATGCCACTTCCATTATTTTCGTAACTTCATCATTATACTTTCTTTGTTCCTCGAGCTGGTTTTTCCAATCCTCAACTCCACGCAATATCCTATTGAATTTGGATATGACTTTATTATAAATTGTAACCATTGACATTATTGACAATATCAATGTAGCATCAATATTACTTTTTTCCACATCTTTAATGGAAAAAAATAGTATAAACACTATTATCATCACACCCAATAGACTGTTTAACAGTTCCATGCTGTTAATCTTCCGCTTAAGTTGTTTCTTTATCAAAAAGGATTTGCTTAAAAAATCAACATATCTTGCTACCATCCAGTTAATATGTATATCATTAACTGGCTGTATATTATTAATGTCGTTAGCAATCTCCCTTTCTTCAAAAGAAATATCTTTTAGTTTCTTTCGAACTTCTTTCCGCTTTTTTAATCGATATGCGGAAAAAAGGCACTTGCAGATTAATGCAATTAGCACCACTGCTGGGAAAAGCTTAAAGCCTTGGATTTCCTCTCGACTAGCAATCCAAAATCCGATGCAGATGTAGATTGCTGATACAATGTCAAAAATCTTCTTTGGAGCATCAATTCTCATTCTCCATTCTCCAAATACATATTCTTTTAGACTTTGTATCACTACCCTGTGAGACATTCTTTCGTTGCCATCCCAAACTTTGCCTTGCACCTTCATTGCAAGCTTAGTTACAATTTCGGCGGCTTCTATCTTTCCTCTCTCTTCAATGATAAGATCTTTTTCATTCTGCACATTTGACAATGCAGTAAAGAAAACATCACTTACATAGTACAGTAGCAAAATTGTCAATGCAACTGTTACTCTTCCCAACTGCATCTGGGATTTTGACAGTTGTATTGTAAATGTTGCTACATCTGAAAGGATAGTTACCACTATCTCAATCAGCAGTTGCCACTGAGCTTCCCGCCATAGGTCCTTTGGCATTGGAAAGTGTTTGTTTTTTTTGCTTATTTTCATGTTTTTCCTTTCTATGCACATATTATATAACAACTCCTCTTTTGCCTGTTGACACTTATATTATATCTCATATTTACATAATTTTCAAGTATTTTTCACTTTTCTCTATTGTAATTGTTATCAGTTAATATTTTAGCCCTTTAAAAATTGACCCATACTTTCTGCCGCTTCTCTTCCACTTCTTGCTGCCCATGCTACAGTTGATTTTTCTCCTACTAAATCTCCACCTGCAAATACTTTCTCGTTAGATGTTTGTTTCTTATCATTTATTTTAACATATTTTTCTTGTGTCAGCTCTAGTCCTAGGTTTTTTACAACATTTATTTCTGTTTTTGACCCCAATGCCATTACAACATAGTCCATATCAATTGTGTAATTACTGCCTTCAATTTCTACTGGTGATTTTCTTGTTTCTCCTTCTTTTTGCACAAGTTCTGTTTTTATGCACTCTATTTTTTCTACTTTTTCATTACCTATTATTTGAGTAATATTGTGTTTAAATAAGAAACTAACTCCTTCTTTTTTTGCATCTTCTATCTCTTTTTTTTCTGCCGGCATTTGCTCTTCTTCTCTTCTATATATTATAGTTACACTTTTGGCTCCCAATTTATTAATTGTTCTTGCACAGTCTATGGCAACATTGCCACCCCCAACTACAGCAATTTTTTTTCCAACATATGTAGGGTGGTTATTTAATTCTAATAATTCATTTCCTCCATATACTCCTGTTAATTCTTCCCCTTTTATTTCCATTTTTTTAGTGATGTTTGCGCCTATTGCTAAAAATATTGCATTATACTCTTTTTGCAATTCATTCAAGTCAAGATTTTTTCCAAGTTCCATTCCACATTTTGTTTCTATACCTAGATCTAATATTTTTTGAATTGTATTGTCTAATATACTTTTGTCAAGTCTAAAATTGGGAATACCATTTCTTAAAATTCCACCTAATTGACTATATTTTTCATATATTGTAACTTTAAATCCGTTTCTTCTTAAAAACGCTGCACATGTAAGGCCTGCAGGTCCGCTTCCAATTATTGCGATTTTTTCATTTCTTTCTTGTTCACAGTTAGGAAGTTTGTAATTATTTTTAATTGACATATCTCCTATGTATTTTTCTATATCGCCTATATTTACAGGTTGTCCCTTTATTCCGCGAACACATTTCCCCATACATTGCTTATAATGTGGACAAATTCTTCCACATATTGCTGGCAATACAGTTGTTTCTGAAAGTATTTCATATGCTTCTTCAAGCTTGTCTTGTTTTACTTTTTCTATAAAGGCTGGTATATTATTTTCTAATGGACAACCTTTAGTACATGGTTTTACTTTACAGTTCAAACATTGTTCTACCTTTTCTTTTAATTCAGCTCCCATTTTTTAATTCTTCCCTTCCCAGTCTATATTATTGTCTATATATTTTTTAGCTTCTTTTAAATCTTGCCAAAATTCTATTTTTTTGTTTTCATCTCTTAATAGAGCTGCCGGATGCCATGTTGGCATATATTTAATGCCGTTTTTCTCCATCCAATTTCCACGTACCGCAGTTATTCCATACTCTTTTCCTAATATATTCTTTAATGCTGTACTTCCTAATAACACTATAATTTTTGGTTTTATTAGTATTACTTGATTTCTTAAATAATTTAAACACGTTTGTGCTTCATCATCTTCTGGTACTCTATTTGATGGTGGTCTACACTTTACTATATTAGCTATATATACATCTTCTCTATTAATCTCTAATGCTTGAAACGCATTATTCATAAGTTGCCCCGCTTTTCCAACAAATGGAATTCCTTGCTTATCTTCATCTGCCCCTGGTCCTTCTCCAATAAACATTAACCTAGCCTTTTTATTTCCTTGTCCAAATACAATATTGGTTCTATTTGTGCATAATCTGCATTTTTTACATTCTAAAATACTTTTTTCTAAGTCTTCCCAATTATCATACATTTTCTTCGTCTCTTTCTATTTTTTTATTTCGATTATTGCCATATTCCTTCCAGAATTTTCTCCAGCTTTTCTATATGAGTGTAGCAAATTGCTATTACATACTGTGCATATATTGCTGTCTATTATATTTTCTTCTATTAATCCCAACTTTTTCAATATACATTTATTTATTAATACAGAATCTATATAATACTTATTACGTTCATGGTCTTTTTTTATTATATCATTAATTTCTGGCAAATTACTATATTTATTATAAAATATATCTTTTACATCTGTATCAACCTCAAAATGACACCTTCTTATGCTTGGACAAATACAGCAAATGATATCTTCTGGATTGCATTTAAATTCATTCATCATTTTTTCTACTGTTATTTTAGATATTCCCTTTTCTGTTCCCCTCCATCCTGAGTGAACATTTGCTATTACATTTTTATTTGGATCATAGAAAAGCAAAGATATACAATCAGCTGAAGTAGTAGCCAACGTTACATTTTTGATATTAGTTATTAATCCATCAACTCCGTCTAATTCTTGTTTACCTTGTATTGTCAAAACATTATCTGTATGTTTTTGCATAGGTTTTATAATATCTGTAAATTCTAATTCCTTAGAAATATTCTCGTAGCTTTTCAACATTATTGGATTATTTTCTGTTTTAAAGTTCAATTGCCCATCACTTTTCAATGTGTAGCAATGGGCAATGTTTTTATATTCTAGCAATCTTTTAAATTGTATATATTCCACATTATCCGTTTTTACATGAACAATGTTTTTATTTGATAAATTCATTTTTATTATGTTCCTTTCAAAATGTTATTTTAAATCTATAACAGAGCCTATAATTCCTGCATCATTTCCTAAGCTGGCTAATTTTATTTCTGGCATAAATTCTTTATTAAATACATATTTTTTATTGTAATACTCCTCTAAAAGTTTATTATATAATATGTTTTTGTAATATACAAATCCACCTCCTATAGCTATGGCTTGTGGCTCAAATAAGTCTATTATGTTTGATAAACCAATTATTAGGTTTTGTATATATTCATTTATCTCTTTTTTTACTTTCGTATTTTCTTCGTTTTCTTCTATGATTGTCAATAGTTCTTTTCCTTCAATTTCCTCTTCCAGTTTTAATATTTCTCTTATGTTTTGTTTAAATCTTTTTATAGAACAATATGTCTCAAAACATCCATATTTACCGCAATTGCACTGTTTTCCATGTTTTTCTATTATCATATGTCCTATTTCAAATCCCGTATTTTTTTTAGGTACTAATAATTTATTATCCAGAAAAACTCCTGCTCCTATTCCTGTACCCAAACATAAAAATACAGCATCTTCATATGTTTTTAGACTTCCATATATTTTTTCCGCCATTGCTGCGCATTTTGCATCATTCCTAACAAGTATTGGTACATTATAATATTGTTGCAATTCTTTAGTTATATTAAATTCTTTTATTCCCAAATTTACAATCTCATATATAATACCATTTTTAGCATTGCCAGGGGTTGCTATTCCTATTAATTCTACGCTTTCCTTTTTCTTTACTTCTTCTATATAGTTTACAATATATTTGGTTATAAATTCCTCTATTTCAATAATATTACTACTTATTTCTACTTCTGTTTTATTTATTATTTTGTCTTTATTTACTATTCCGATTGCAACATGACTTCCACCTATATCTACACCAATTTTCATCTTTTTCATTCCTTTTTTACATATAATAAAATATATAATAATTTGTTATTAAAAGCATTATTATATTTGCAATACACATATAATAAGCTATAGGAATCTGTAATTGTGTTTTTTTATCTGTTTTTACATACCTTGTTTTTTTATTTGCTATTTTGCTTATTAGCAATTTAAACCCTATAATTAGCAAAGTATAATTTACTGTAAAGAAAAATACACCTTCATATGTAAATAATATCATTATCATAGATAACATTAATATGTTTAATGTATAGCTTTGTTTTGCTTTTCTCTTCATATATATGGTATCTGCTATTATTAATATGCAGATTATAAATAAATATATAATGTATCCATATACTGTTTTATTCTTGTCGGCAATATATGTATATATCATGTATATTGCCATTAATACAAATCCTAATAATATCATTTTTTTATCTATTCTATGCTCTTTTTTATCTACTTTTGCAATTACAAATAGTGTAGCAATGTAAAATGTGGCAAACATAAAATTTATTAACATATCAGTATTTATTGTTTTTATATTTAATTTAATAGATATAGAAAATAAAATAAATATTATTCCACTTAATATTGAATTAACTATATATGGCCTTTTTCTTGTTACCTTTTCCTTTAGTGTTGTTTTAACTATTAATGTTGTAAGAGTTCCTAAAATTGCGCCTATTATAAATATTGTTAAATATAATATTACATTCATCTTTTGCTCCTTTTTAGGGTTATTTAAATAATAGTCTTATTTAAATAACCCCTCCTTTATCTTATAAATACTATTCCTATTATTATTAAACCTATTATTATTCTATAAATTGCAAAAACTTTAAAGCTTCCCTTCCTTAAATAATTTAATAAAAATTTAATTACTAAAATTCCAACAATAAAACTTGTTACTACTCCTATCCAAAATGACAAACTTGTTAATGCCAAGTCTCCTAAGCTGAAAATTACTGCTGCTGCTGTTATTGGTGTTGCTAATAGAAAAGAATATTTTGCAGCACTTTCTCTATCTATTTTTAGCCATCTTGCTACTGTCATAGTAATTCCAGAACGTGATACTCCCGGAAATGCAGCAGCTAATGCTTGTGATATGCCTATTAATATAGACTGTTTTAATGTTATTTTTTCATATTTTACTATTGATTTAGAATTTTTGTCTACCCAGTATAATAAAATGCCCATAACAATTAAAGCAATAGCTATTAATATCATTTTTAGGTTTAAATTGTCTCCTATTATTTTGCTTGAGATTTTATCTAATATTAAGCTTAATATTCCCGCTGGTATTGTTGCTATTACTAATTGCCAAAATATTTTTCCTTCTATCGTCTTTTCTTTTTTTACTACTTGCTTATAGCCTCCCACTATTAACTTTATCCAATCTTTAAAGAAATATACTACTATTGCCAATAGTGTTCCCACATGTAGTGCAACATCAAAAGAATCTGGCATCGATTGCCACTTTAATAGCCAAGGAAATAAATTTAAGTGTGCTGAGCTTGATATTGGTAAAAATTCTGTTAATCCTTGTATTACTCCTAAAATAATTGTTTGTATTATTGTCATTTGTTATCGTTCCTCTCTTTTATTATATTATATATTGTTTCTTTTATATATTCTGCTGAACTTATTGGTGCTATTTTGCCAGGTATTCCTAGCGCCCATATTGTTTTTATATTTAATTGTCGTGCAACTTCAAAATCTATTCCTCCAGGTGCTGATGCAACGTCTATTAGCAGTGTATTTTTGTTTAGCAGTTCTAGCCTTTTTTTATTTAATATCAAAACTGGTACTGTATTTATTATTATATCAAACATATCTATTTTTTTGTTTAGTTCCTCATATTTTATGCTTTTGCTTCCATATGCTTCTATCCAAGTAATGTCTTTCCCTCTTGCACTGCAATACACATTTGCCTTAAATGCTGTCAATCTGTCTACAAGTATTTTTCCTATTCTTCCATATCCAATTATTAATATATTACTATTATATAGGTTTTTCTGCGTTTCTTTTATTGCTATTTCTATTGTGCCTTCTACCGTAGATATAGCATTTAATATAACCAGCCTTTCGTCTTTTAATATGTCTATTGTTTCTATTTGTTCTAATATCTCTGCAGGTACTGAACCTCCTATTAGTAATTTGTCTCTAATTTTGTTGGCAAGTGTTTGTATTTCTAATTTTTGGTTTGTATAATGTGTACATATGTATTTTCTATCTTTAGTAAATGGCGTTGGTCCTATTATTATTTGGTTTTGCAATGCTTCGTCTAAATTATTATGGATTTTTAAATTATCATTCTTTTTTTCAAAATCCAACAACTCCTCACAATTTTCAAATCCCCACGCTTTTATTTTATTTTTATCTTGTGCTAACAGTTTAATTAGTTTTACAGTTCTTAAATCTCCACCAATTATTGAAATTTCCATATTCATTCTCCTTTTATATTAATTTTAGTATTTTCTTCGAAGTGCAGGCGATTAAAATCGCCCCTACATTTTTCATAGATTACTTTACACTATCATATTAATTATATAAAAAGAGTTTTTAAAATATGTCTATCTTTCTCTGCCTTTATATTTTTGATTTTCTAATACATTTCTCATCATTTTCAAATCACTATTATTTAATTTTCCTACTATTGAGCAAGTGTTTTCTAAATGCTTTTGAACTTTTTGATCCATTGTTAGTTTTCGTTGTTGTTTTTTTCTATATTCTGCTGGTTTTTCTATATTGTTCTTTATGGGAATAAATATTGTGTCCTTTTCCATTTTTTCATATAATTCTGGTTCTATTTCTACCGCAACTTTCATATAATTTATGGCTTTGTCTTCATCACCTTTAAGCATTGCTATTTGTGCTAAATAGTAATATGAACCTGATTCAAGTTCTTTATCTTTTAAACTTTCAAATAAGTACATCTCGGCTTCATCTAGTTCTCCATATATTATGGCAATTTGCGCTAAACTTAATTTTGCGTGATATAGCAAACTATTTAATTCTGCTGCTTTTTCATAGTATTCTTTTGCTCTTTGAAAATCATTTAGCATTGTATAAGCTATTCCTAAGTTGTAATAAAGATTATAGTTGGCCGGATTATATCTTAGCGAATTTGTATATGCTGATATTGCTTCTTTGTATCGTTCTTGTTCTATCAATATGTCTCCTAATAATTCAGTACACTTAAAATGCTCCGGTTTCTTCTTTAACACATCCTGTAACAGTTCTATTGCCTCATTATTTTTTCCTTCTGCATGCATTAAATTAGCAATATTATAATTTATTTCTATTTCCTTTGGACTTATTTCTATTGCTTTTAAATATTCTGAAACTGCATTTGAGATTCTTCCTTCTTTTTCATATACTTCTGCTAAAAGTTTATGGCCTTCAAAACTCTCGGGATATTTGTTTATTAATGTAAGCAAATATCTTTTAGCTTCTGTTTCTTTTCCCATTTTTAGCATCAAATTTGCTAAAAATATATTCAACATCTCTGGAAAGTCTATTTTTTTCCTTTTTTCCAATCCAAATACTACAACTGGTAGCATTATTGATAATATAAATGCAATTAATTTTAATGTCACATTTGTACCTTCTATAAAAATTAGTTCTATAAAATTTATTAAAATTCCAATAAATTGCATTAATAATATGTATAAATACTGTGTGTTATTTTTTTTTATCATTTTAAAGAACATTGTTATAAACATGACAACAGCTATTATATTAAATATAATTTCAAATATCATATCTCCTCCAATATTTTATTTTTCAAACTTTTGGTTGTATCTTTCCATGCATTCTTCTATTATCTTTTCTGCTTCAGTTCTTCCTAATATTTGCTCTATTGTGGTAGTTTTTCCTTCTAATTGTTTATATACTTCAAAAAAATGCTTTATTTCTGCTGAAATCTGATGTGATACTTCTGAAATATCATTGTATTCATTTAAAAATGGATCTTTTTTTGCTACTGCAATTATTTTTTCATCATATTCTTCTCCATCTATCATTATTAAAACACCTATAGGATAACATTCTACTAGCGTAAGTGGAATAATATTTTCTTGGCAAAGTACTAGTACATCTAATGGATCATTATCTCTTGCATATGTTCTTGGAATAAATCCATAATTTGCAGGATAATGTGTAGATGTATATAATACTCTATCTAGTTTTAGCATACCTGTTTCTTTATCTAATTCATATTTGTTTTTTCCACCTTTTGATATTTCTATTACACCTATAAAATCATCTTTTTGTATTCTTTCTTTTGCTATGTCATGCCATATATTCATAATCGTATTCCTTCTTTCTATTCCAATATTTTAAGTCAAATTTCCATAAATGTCTACACATATACATTATTTTTTTATTTTTTTTATATTTGTATTGACAAATCTACCCACATCGTATTATAATATAACTTGTCAGTTCAAATACGCAGATGTGGCGGAACTGGTAGACGCACAGGACTTAAAATCCTGCGGTTGAATAAACCGTGCCGGTTCGATTCCGGCCATCTGCACCAAAATATCAGGTTAGAAAACAAATTTCTAACCTGTATTTTTTTGCGTAATTTCGGCAAAAATGCCAATTTGATAGGTGCTTTGGAACGGTTCTAAAAAGTTCCAAAAAATACCCGAAAATTAATATAAAATGTCGGGATTGCGTGTCGGGACAAATTTCATTCTTTGATAGTTCTATCAATTACTCCCTTATTTATTATTATTCCTTCTGATTATCAGAAAGGAAGGAAAAATGGATTTTATACCATACAAAGCTCACGAATGTTTTGACTATCTATATTACCCAATACCAATGGAATTATTCTTTAATAAAAAATACAAAGGCAAGATAAAATCAGCAGGAAAATTATTATATGGATTTCTATTAAATAGGCTTTCTCTATCTGCTAAAAACAATTGGGTTGATGAAAATGGGGATATTTTTCTAATATTCACTAGAAAAGAAGTACAAGAAAGATTAGATTTATCTGATAAGACTGTTACAAAAGCTTTTAAACAATTAAAAGACTGTAAACTAATACACGAAAAAAGACAAGGAGCTAACAAACCAAATCTAATATATGTTGGAAAAATAGACCATGATGAGGATTTAATAAAACTGATTCGTAAAAATTACGAGTCCCGAATCGTAAAATCTACGACTCTGGACACGGAAAATTTACGACCTAACTATAACAATAATAATTATAACAATAGAGGAAAAAAAAACAATTTTCAAAATTATGAACAAAGACAATATGATAATTTAGATTTCTTGTATGCAAATAATAATTTTTAAATGAAATGGAGAGATTTTTATGAAATTAGAATATAGAAAATGCGGTGATTATTATTTACCTAATATAGCAATACCAGAAGAAAGTAAAGAAACCAAAGGAAAACATTTCGGTAAATATGGACTATTAAGACTTAATTATCTAAAGAATTATAAACGAAATTTATATAAAGAATTATTGCTTGATAATAAATTACACGAGCATTTAGTAAAAGTAGATGAAGAAACAAACAGGCGAGTTGATAACCTAATAAAAGAACTTGCAGAGCAAGAAAATGTTACTGAAGAATTAAAAGCAAATAATCAACTTGAGTGGGTACGGAAGAATGAACAATATTAAAAACAGAGCTGAAGAAATTGTACTAAAAGAACTAATTTATGATTAAAAAGTGAGGTAGTACAATCCTTACTTTTGTGTATAAAGCAAGCCATGAATTTGTACTACCGCACAATTCTTAAAGCACAAATTACAAAATTTGTACTTTAAACAAAACTTTAGGAAAGTTTTACAAAAAAATTTTAAGAATTGGAGATGATAATTTATGAGAACTAGATCAATAAAAAAACAAGTATGGCTTAATAGTAGAGAAAATGAATTACTAAAAAAGAAATGTATGAAAGCAGGGCTTTCTGAATCTTCTTTTTTTAGATTAGTAATTAATGATACTCAAATAAAGGAAAAGCCAGATGAAAATTTTTATAAAATACTAAATGATTTAAGAGGTGTTGCGGTAAATATAAATCAACTTGCAAGAGTAGCGAACACTTATCAGTATGTTGATGATAATAAATATTATCCACTTGCCAATAGAGTTAATGATATGATTGATGATTTACAAAAATTCTACCTTACCCCAACCAAGAAAGAAGGTGGAGTTTATTATGGCGGTTACAAAAATTTTGACTAGAAAAACAAGAGTAGATACGATAATTAAATATATTATGAATGGGGAAAAAACTGAAAAGATGATGTATGTGTCTGGTGTGAATTGCAGACCAGACACTGCAATTTCTGAAATGCAAGATACCAAGAAAAGATTTGATAAAGAAGATGGAATAATATCTTACCATTTAATACAATCTTTTGACGGAAAAGAAATATCTCCAAAGAAATGCCATGAGCTAGGCTTACAATATGCTAAAGAACTATTTGGAGATGACTTTCAATTTGTAGTTGCAACTCATTTAAATACAGATAATGTACACAACCATATAGTTGTAAATTCTGTATCTTTTAAAAGCGGAAACAAGTTTTATAGTAATAGAGAAACAAAGGATTTTATAAGAATAACATCAGATTTTATATGCAGAGAAAATGGACTAAGTGTTATAAAAACTCCGTGGAAGAATAAGGGATATTACAAGCTATATGCTAAAAATAATCTATATATGCAATTAGTAAAAAAAGATATAGATGATGCAATATTCACTTCAAATTCATATAAAGGATTTGTATCAAAGCTAGAATCAAAAGGTTATTATGTTTCTGAAAATGAAGATACAGGTCTTATAATTTCAAGAGATAATAGTTACAAAATTGTAAGACCACAAGAATTATTTGGAAATAATTATACTAAAGAAAAGATAAAATATAGAATTGAAAACAAGGTTTATAATCAGGTGTATATTCCAAAGAAAAAATATAAAATGAGTATTGAAGAATATAATAAATTCAAGCAAAAACAAAGAGAACACCAATTAAGAGAACTTCCAGCTCTATACATTCTAATATGCTTATTATTAAGAATTGACCCACTTCCTCGAAAAATTGAGCTTAAAGATTATAGAATACAAATTACAAAACAAATGAAAATATCTATTAAACATTTAGATAGTTTAAGTCAACAAACTATTTTACTATCTGAAAATAAAATTAGTAATCTAGAAGAACTTGAATCATATAGATACAATTTAGAGGAGAAAGTAAGAATTTTAAAAGGGAAAAGAGAAAATCTATGGAGAAAAAGAAGTAAGGAAACAAATCCGGAAATTAAAGAGAAAATTACGCACGAAATTGGCAATTTAAGGGATTTAATTAAGAAAAACAATAAAGATATTGTTGACTGCTATGAAATTGAAAATAGAACTATTTTGCTTCAAAATCAAGTAGAGATTAAAAAATCAAAAGAAATTATTAAAGATAAAAAGAAAGACAGGTCAAGAATTAGATAAATTGTTATAAAAAAGTTAATAGTAAAAATCTCATACTATTAACTTTTTTATAATGTATTAAATAATTTTATCTTTTCCAATTAGTCTAGTAAGGTTGTGAATGTATAAATCATGAATTTCTTTGCCCTCATGGCTCATACAATAATCCTTTAAGACATACACATTATAATTTTGTTCAAAAAGATCCAATGCACTCTTTTGAACACAGGCATCAGTGTCAAAACCACATAAATATATTTCAGAAATATTATTTTCTCGAATATAATTCTTCAATTCATCATTTACAGCTGTATATATTTTTTTATCAAATACTTTATTATTTTTGATATCAATAGCAATTGACTGACCATCTTTAGTCATACAGCCTTTATAATTCAATTTTTTATACCAAATGCTATTTTCATCATTAATAAATCTAGTAAAAGCAGTTAGATTATATTTATTTGAATCTACTAATTCTCTTATTTTGATTAAAATTTTCTGAGTATGTTCATTTATAAAATCATTTTGGGCATCTATTACTAATAATAATTTATTCATTTTCTATAACTCCTTTATAATTAATTCATTCTTATATTAACATTATAAGAATATCCTTTTATTCCTTCATTTAACCAATATTGGTTTTCTTTAGAATTTCCATCAGTTTTTATTATATATTGTGTTTGTAAAATATGCATTGCATTTGCTAATTTATAAAATATTTCAAACACATTTAATTCATATTCTGTAAGCTGATTATACTTATTATATTCTTTAAGTAATAAATCAATATTTTCACAAGTGTTTTCTTCTGATTTTTCATCTAAACACATATTACAACTAATTACTGCTAAATCAATTATTCTAGGCAAATAATTTGATACAGCAAAATCTATAATCCAGATTTTGTTAGTATTATCCAACATTACATTTGTACTTATAATGTCTCCATGAACAAATGCTTTAGGAAGTTTTTCAAAGTTAATGCTTCTCAACTTAATTAATAGTCTGTCAAATTCATTTTGATATTTTTGTGATATATATTCTCTTTTATTTTTATACTCTTGCTCAAAATTTATAATGGCCCAAGAATCATAAATAAAATCAGGCTTAATATCTAATTGATTTATCATTGCAGTTTGTATAGCAAGATCTTTTATTATTTCTTTACTTGCTTTTTGATTTAATTCAAAATAATTTTTACCATCAATATATTCAAATACACAAATATCATAATGATTATTTGCGTAATCTAATTCTAATGAAATATCGTTATTTATTTTTAAAGGTTTAGGTGCATTTATTTGACTGTTGGCTACTGCTTTTATTCTTTCTAAATAGTTGAGTATATCTTGTCTTGTTCTAGTACTGCTAAAAATCTTAACACAATACTTACCACTAGATGTAGTTAAATAATAGTTATAATCTTCATATCCAATAGTTATTAATTCATTTGATATAAAATTACCTAAATTATATTTTTGACATATTTGATCTGATATATTTTTTAAATCTGTATTAAGTCTTATTCTTTTATTAAAGTCTTGTAATTCAAAGGTATCCATATAAAAATTTTCCTTTCATATATTTTTATGTATCTTTAAATAAAATATTACTTACTATATGATTATATTATAATAATTGTAATATATTTTAATTTATCCTATGATACACACAATATTATCTTAAAAAAATATTTAACGTTTAGTATTATTTTTATCTTTCGTTAATTAACTTTGTTACTAATATTTCATCATTCTGATAAGTTGTAGAATTTTCTCCATATCTACTTTTGATATCTTCAAGTCTTTTGGTATAACCAACATCATTACCATATTTATCAACCTGCATATCTGCCTTATTTAATATTGTTAAAAACAGTGATGTGTACTCTGTGTTTATATTGCCATGATAATAAATTTCTTTCCAATACTTATAATTATTTCTTTTTAATATTTCTCCGCCAATATGTGCATGATTAGAATTGTTTCCATATTCATAACCAATATCATGATTAAATCCTAATACAAATAAATCTTGTAATTCACTATCATTTAAGTTGTATTCTTTTCCTATTTCAACCATTTTTCTAGCAACAGCCAAGGAATGTTTTAATCTACTTTCATCCATAGTTTTCTCCATATATCTTATTTAATAATTTTACATTTAGTTTTTACATCCAGCTCTCCACAATTAGTTTTGTAGTAATCAAAAAAGATAATATCCATATTTCTTTTATCAATATTCTTATTTATATTTATTATTGGTGTATATAATACATCATACAGTAAATATTCAGATCCAATCTTATTAAATCCAAGTCTTTTATAAAATTCAAATCTTTTTATAGTAATTGGATTGTTTATATTTTCTTTTTCAATTTCTGCAATTAGTCCCTTACCATCAGTAATCTTATTTCCTAGAATTTGCATAGCTTTTGTTCCATATCCTTCGTTTTGAAATTCATTAAATATAGCAAAGTAATCTATATAAAATGGATAATTGTCACTCAATTTTTCCAGCATAAAAAATCCAATAGTCATGTCTTTTAATATGATTTTATAAAATTTTTCAATTCCATCTTTATAAGTTTTTTCTATTTTTCCCCAGTTTCTTTGTTCATCTTCTGGAAATAGTTTAATATATTTATCATAGATATTTTCCTTAAATTCATTTATTGTTATTTCTACTACATCAATCATTATATGTTCCTACTTACTATCTTAAATTATATATTTTAATTTTATTTGCAATTGGCTCACTTCTTTTGTCAAATGCTTCATTTATGTATTTTTCTGGATTACTATAAAAATCTTCCCACTTTACTAGTATAGCATATCTATCTTCTGGAGACCACGCACAACCACTATGGGGAACTATATAATAATTTTTACCAAATTCTCTAATAACGGTAGAATCATTAATATCAACCCCATTATGAGTACAATTACATTGAGAACATTGATAACTTCCTTTATATATTTTTGAATACATATTAGGAAGAACAACTCCAATTAATCCACTTCTTGAATTATCCTTACCATTATATAGAGTTGCTTGCAATTCCTTTTGTATAAAATAATTTTTGGGTCCAAGATAATCATAACCTTCATTTTCCGAAGAATGTTCTCCTATTAAAAAAATTGTAACTGTAGAATCCTTTAAGTAATCTCTTCTTATTACAGACATTATATAATCACCATCATTGCTTTCTATAACTCTGTCTAGAGTTTTATCTATAACATCTGTGGAATTAAATTTCTCTATCAACTTATTTTTATAATATAAATCTTCTTTTTTAAAACTAATAAAACATTTATGTGCCATAATTTTACCTTTCTATTTTTTAAATCTATTTTTAATTTCAGAAAAAGATATTTTTTCTTTGTCTCCTGTGTAAACTATTATATTTATTTTACTTTTACTGGTTATTAATGATGAAGTTTTTAGTGACCATATTATTTGCTCCAAAAATTCTTGTTCTGATAGAACTGGGTTTATTCTTGAAATTCCAGTACCTATTATAGGAACATTTATTATTCTTCCATTATGAATACGATTTATTTCATTCCAAAAATCATTAAGAAATTTCAAATATTCTTGCATTGATAAATATGCTTCGTTTTTATCATTGAATTTAGTTAATGCTGTTAGAATATAATCATTTATATTTATTGTAGTACCTATTGCATAGCTTTTTTTCTTTCCATTTAATCTTTTTAAATTCTCTTCATATTTATAATTTTTTAAACATTCTTCAATTTTAGAATTTAAACTTTCTAAATCATTATATTTTAGATATTCTTTTACATACATGCCGTGTAAAGAAGTTTGTGATATTATATTATCATCAACTTGAGTATCAAAATATTCATTTACTGGAATTACTTTCATTCCTTCTTCTTTAAAAAGATCTCCAACTTTTATATTTAAATCTACTTTACCAATTTTTAAATCAATATGATTACACCAGAATTTATAATAGCAAAAAATTATACCATAAGTTATTATAAACAAAATTATAAATCCTATTAAAATACCTATATTCCAATTGTTAGGAACACCTGTAATTGCTAATACAAATCCTGCAATTGTTGAAATTATTGAAAAAATATTCCATTCTGCTTTTATTAGATTTAAATCAAAAAATTTCTGTTTCATTTATTACCACCTTAATATATAATTATGATTGCTCTACATCAATCCAAATAAACTCTGCCATTACTTCGCCAAAACTCTGCCATTATTCTTTTAATTTAAATTTTTTGTTTGGAGATTTTTCATTTGTGCCAACTGTTTCAATAGTATTGTTATCTAGTAATTTCTTTAAAATTCTTCTAACAGTTCTATCTGCAATGTTAGTTTCTTCAATGATTTCTTTAGCACCTATTAAAACATTTCTTTTAATACATTCAAGTATTTTTATTTCATTTTCAGAAAGTAATAGTTGTGATTTATCTTTCATCTCTTTTGAGTTCATTAATTCATCAATAGTATCCTTTATAATTTTTAGCATAAACTCTATAAACTCTGTTGAATTTCCTGCATTATTGCAGTTTTGAATTGCTTTATAATATTCTTCTTGATTTTTCTTTATCATACTTTCGATAGGTAAGTAAGCAAATGCTTTTTCCCAATGAGATAAAATTGCAGTTTGCCATAGTCTTGCAGTTCTACCATTTCCATCATGAAAAGGATGTATAAAAACAAATTCATAATGAAATATTGAAGATAGAATAAGTGGATTTATTGTATCTTTTACTTCATTCATCCAATTAAATAAGTTATCCATTAATTCTGGAACCATAGTATGAGGTGGAGCCATAAATATCTGTATATCTCCATCAAAAACACCTTCACCATGATTTCTAAATTTACCTGCGTCTTTTTCAATTAAGAAGGTTAATATTTCATGCATTTTCTTTAAATCTTCTACAGAATATGGATTTACTTTATCAATTTGTTCATAAGCTGCATAAGCATTTTTTACTTCTTGTATATCTTTTTGTTCTCCAATTACAGGCTTACCATTTATTACATCTTCAACTTGAAATAGCGATAATTGATTATTTTCAATAGCAAGTGAAGAATGGATTGATCTTATTCTTGATTTTCTTCTTAATTCAGGAAATTTATTTAAGTTTTCAAAATAGTTTGCTTCTCCAATTTTTTTCATTATATCTGATACATAATTTAACATTTTATCAGTGATTGTATATGGTGGGTAATTAATATCCATATTTAACCTCCAAACAATATAATTTTATTTAATATAATTATTTTTCTTTTGTCTACTCTTATTTATATTTTCTCTATTTCTACATTGTATAGTGTCATATTCAGCTTTAATGTTTTCAGCAATAAATGGTTTACCACAATGCTTACATAGTTTTACTTCAGTTCTTCCAGATGTTTCATTTAAAAGTAAGATAATTTCTATTATTTCACTTAAAGACATAAAATTCCATTTGAATTTTATTTGTCCATCTTCAGCACTATATGAAATATTTGGCTTTTTTAAGCTATCTCCTGTAATACTTTCTTGATATACTTGTTTTATATCTTCTGATACATCATCATAAAGGTAAGCACAAATTAAAAGCTTTTTATTGTATATAATTGTAGCAAAGTTAATAATCTCTGTAATTGTTTCAGCATAATTTTTAGAAAAGACTATATCATCAAGTCTATCTCCTTCAGTTTGTTTAAAACTATCATCAAGTCCAGTATTTCTGTGATAATCATTTGCTTTCATTGTTGTCTTCCAATCTATTTTTGAATCTTTCCAAAAATACTTTTTCTCAAATTCTAAAGCACTTATAGAAGTGTTATATCCTAAATTAACAGGAATTTCTCCATTATCCATAAAATCGTAATTTTCTGGTAAGTATCTAAAATTACCTAATAAACCATAATTATTTACAAATTCTAAAACTAGATTTTGAAATTTTTCAATTTTACTTAAAGCCTCAATTGATACTTCTTTATTTCCTAGTTTAAACATTTCATTATCAACTGATTCTTTGCCTATTACTAATAAGTCTTTTAATATTTGATTTTTTACTTCAAATGGATCATAGGTACTTGGCTTTGCATTTTTGCCTGGGAATACATAGAATTTATCATCTTTCTTTTCAGTTATGTAATTGCTATATTTACACCATTTTGTAGTAAATTCAATTTTTTCTTCTCTAATCATTTCACACCTCATAAAAAAATTTTATAAAATTTTAAAAAACTGGTTGACTTTCATAATAATATGCTATATACTTGTAATAGTTAAGTTGCTATATTATTTCACTAAGATATATTAAATATCTTATAACTATATCTATATTATATAATTTTTGAGAAATAATGTCAATAGATAGTAACTTTACAAAACAAACTTAATCGAAAGGAGGATTGCTTATGAACACACTTAAATTAAAAGAAAAGCCAATGCCAATAATTTATACAACTGAAGATATTTGCAAAATGTTTCATATTGGTAGAGTAAAATGTTTAGAGCTATTTCACAGAGCTGATTTTCCAGCACAAAAGTATGGCAGAGGTTTTGGAATTGAAGCAAATGCTTTAACAGAGTTTATGAGTTCTAGACATATTATTTCATAAAAAACAAAAGAGATTTAGAAATGCTACTTCTAAACCTCTCTCAAATCACATGGGAATGTCTCCCTATGTAAATTATCTAAAATTATTATAGCATAATTAAACAAAAAAATGCAAGACATTCCCTTTAAATTTTATGAAGGGAGCATAAATATGAGCAAGAAGAAAGACTTTATTGAAGGAATTGATTACGCCATCACAATTAGAAAACGAAAGAAATTTATAAAGAATTCAAAGAAAAATATTTGCCCTACATGCGAAAAATGCAATCATAAAAATGTGTGCTTAAATAGAAAAAATAAAGAAACCATGGAAAGGTGCAATAAATGTAAGAATTGCAGTGATTGTGAAAATTGTGACAAATTTCACTTTTATAACGAATATGAAGGAAGACTATTAAAACTTGGAATAAATGCAAATACAGGAAAAGCTATTAGGCAATCTTTTTCTGGTAAATCCAAAGAAGTTGTTTTAGAAAAATTAAAAAATCAATTTATAAAAAATAAAGAAGAAGGAATAAAAGAAACAATTTATACGCCAAACGAAACTTCTATATTGGAACTTGCAAATGAGATTGAAGAAAAGAAATTTAAACTTTCTACAACACATGGTTCTGGATACAATAGAAATATGCAAACCATAAAAGCTTGTAGTGCATATAATTTTATGTTTAAGCCTATTCAAAATGTAACAAGAACAGACATAGAAAGATTTTTACAGGCAGAAAAGCAAAAATCTAATTCTTCTATTTCAAAAGAGTATGCTATTATCAAGAATGCATTTGCACTTGCTTATAAAAAACATTTAATTGATAGAGATATTGCATTAGATTTTAACATTGATCCAGTAGAAAAACCTAAAAGTGAAAAACAAGATAAAGATGTTGTTGCTTTTACAATAAGAGAAGAATATACACTAATTCAGTATATAAATACACATTATTCAAAATACAATAATATGCTTTTGTTAGCACTTTATACGGGAATGAGAATTGGAGAAGTTTTAGCATTAACAATTAACGATTTTGATTTTGATGAAGGTTATGGAACAATTAGTGTAAATAAAACTTTAACTAAAAATAAAAGTGGAAAAATAATAATTGGAAATGTTACTAAAACCAAAAATGGGAAAAGAAATTTGCATTTAGATAAAGTTTCAAAAGAAGTCGCATTAAAAGCAATTGAAGAAATGACTCAAAATAAAAGAAACCTAATATTTCTTCGTAAGGATGGAAAATTATATTATGATAGTCAAGTAAATAGTGCATTTAAAAGAATTTGTAAAAATGCTGGAATAAAAGTGATTATGACTAAACACAGAAAAGTATCTAAATCAAAAGGTATTCACTATGTAAATGAAAAGACAAGTGAAGCACATACTCATATGTTAAGACACACATTTGCAACTAGATGTATTGAAGCAGGAATGGATTTAGCAACACTGCAAAAAGTTTTAGGGCATGCTAATATTCAAACAACTATAAATATTTATGGAGATATATTTGATTATCATCAGAAAAATCAAATGTACAAATATACAGAATATATGAACAAAATGAATGAAAAATATGAAAAATTACTAGAAAATAATAAGATAATGAAAGTAGAATAATAATAAATAATTGAACAGAAAATGTTTCCCGACAATGTCGGGACAAAGATACGAAATTTTGAAAAGCCTGATAGAGTAGGAAAAGATGAGTAAAAATTCAAGCTCATCTGCACCATTAGAACCTCAAGTAGTTCGTAAGATATGCTTGATGTTTTAATTTATAAAAAATGTGCAAAGTTCTAACACTTTTCCCAAATTAGAATTTTTATAAATAGTTAGAAATATATTTTTTAAGACAGATTACCTAAATAGCGAGTTCGGTAATTTGTTTTTTTTTGTATCTTTTATATTTAATGCAAGTTTATCACTAATAACACTTGCAGAAATTCTTTTGTTTTCTATATCAGCGTGTGCATATCTTAAAGTAGTTTGAAAATTAGAATGACCTAGCCATATTTGTATGTCTTTAACTGGTACACCATTTTTTATAAGAGTTTAGTAAATCAGTAATAAAATCAAATAAAGGTAAAGTTCTATAACCTGAATCACTTTTTGCTCTATCTTTGAAAATGAATTGTGTAACGCCATCAATTTTACCACGACCTACAGTATGTCTAATTGTTAATGTCCTAGTTTTAAAATCAATAGCATTCCATTTAATACCAATAACTTCTTCACATCTTAATCCATATACGCCAGCTATAATTACTGGCAATTCAATAGGTGTAGTTTTTATGACTTCCATTAGTTTTAGTAGCTCATCTTGTGTATAATAATCTGCTGTATATTCTTTAGTTTTAATTGTTTCTAATTTAGTAGCTGGGTTACTATCAATTATTTCTGTAATAACTGCACTTTTTAAAGCCTTGCTAATATTTGCTCTATAATGTTTTATAGTATTTCCTGAAAAACGATATGGCTTTTGGTTTTATGCTTTGCAGTGAACAAAATCCAATAAAAATTTGTAAGCATTGTGGTAAAGTATTTTATGCTAAAAATCCAAAAGCTGAATATGATAGTAGTCAATGTAGAAACCAAGCAAATGTATATAAAAGTAGAAATAAAAATAAAGATGACAAAAAATAATTGTTGAAATTTTGAAAAAATATTTTTTTTTATCAAAATTAAAGTATAATAAGACCATCCTTTTCTAAAGGAAATCTTTATGGAAAGGGGGGGCGTATACTTTATGAATGGTTACTTACTTATATGGATTCTACTTCAGAAAATTGAAAAATTGGAAGAAGAATTGAATACATATAAAAGACACAATGATAAAAACTGATTTATCAGTTCAGAGCAGTTCTCTACCTGCTCTGTTTTTTTGAGCATAAAAAAAGATATGCGTCTCTACACACATATCTGGTGTCGCCAATATGAACGGTTACTTCATTTAGCTATTATTAGCATAGCATTATTTTGGGTATTTGTCAAACAATTTTGAAAAATTTTTCCTAAAATTTGTCGCTGATGTCTTTAAGTAAGTCATTTACATCTATTCCAAGCACATGAGCAATGCCAAATAATTCATAATCTTTAACAGTCCTTTTATTATTTTCAATATCATATAAACTTTGCTTATGAATGCTGATACCTATTAATTCTAATTTTGCAGATAACTTTTCATAAGATAAATCTTTTTCCATTCTGTATTCTTTTAGTAATCTTCCAATTACGTTCATATTTCCATCAAATCTTGCAATCAATGACATATTTATTACCACCTATAAAATTTTCTATGCATTGATTTTAATATTTTTCTGTGTTATATTTATAAGTGTTAACACTTTATTGCGATTATATACTTAAAAAATTAAAAAGGAGCAACATCACATGGAACAATTAAACAAAGAATTTAATGTACCTTATTATATATTTGAAGAGATTATAGACTATGTAGAACTTACAGCCAAAGATTATTGTAAATGTATGAAATGGGAAAATATAAAGTCTTTATTAAGATTAGCAGTAGTAAATGACAGACTAACAGAGCAACAAGCAAAATTTTTAGAAAAGGAATTTTGTAGAGAAATATAGGATTTTAATTTTTACTAATATTGAAATAATTTTAATTTTATGCTATAAAATAAATAGATAAACTTTATAGAATTACAAAGGTTAATATTGGAGGAACACAAATGTTAATGGATAATATGATAGCTTATGCAGAAATAGATGAAATATTAAATTTATTAGAAGATAAATATAGAGATAAAGTACCAGAAAAGGTAAGAGCTTTTTTCAAAGAAGAAAAAATGGTTGATTACAAACCTACTATTGATGTAAATATACCATTAATACAACAAAATTTAAAAAGAGAAACAATAGTATTGTTAGCGATTCTTAATCTTAATTATTGGTGTGATACATTAGAAGAAAAGCAGGAAATTTTAGATGAGCTTTCTATGAATGAGAAAGAAAAGCAAAAACTTTTAGAGAAATATACCCCAGATAATTTATTTAAGAAAAGACCAGAAGAAAAACAAGAATTTGTACATACAGAAGAATTATCTGTTATTGAATATAAGAAACCAAACTTTATACAAAAATTGTTAAATAAAATTGCAAGATTATTTAAGAAATAGTTGTTGAGGAGAAAGTTATGAACAAAGGTAAAATTAATGATTTCATTAATATATGGGCAGAAGTTGTTGGATTAACTGGAGAAGAAAATAAAAAATATAGAAACTTTATAAAAACTGATATGGCTAGAAGATGTGCAATGTATGAACAAGCAATTCCGACCATAAGTACAAAAGATGATAGTTGTAATGCTTATATAATAAAGCCAGTTAATGGACAGTATAGTTTTGAAGATTTTTTACTAAACAGACTGATGTTAGGATTAAGGGATGTAAGCTTTATATGTGCATTAGAAGGTAATGGTGGTGAATATACAGCAGCTGATAAAACCTTAAATGTTAATACGGGAGCAATTGACTCTCTTGCAAGAGATAAAGCCAAAAGGCATACAGGATTACAAGGAAAAAATGTTCAAATTGTTCAGAAAACAATAGAACATGAATTAGGACATTGTTATAAATCACTATTTAATAATGGATTTAAAGCACCACTTGGAAAGGGTAGAGAACAAGATGAAATGTATAAAAAACTAATTAATGCTTTATCAAAATTTGAAAATGGAAAATATGCAAGTCAAATAAAAAGTCTTAAAGATTTTGATTTAGAAGAATATTCTAGTGTAATAAAAACAGGTGTACGTGATTCAAAAGTAACTTATGATTATGATGCTAGATTTGGTTGGATAGATGAGCTATTAAATGAAACAGAAGCATTAGAACTAACTAATAGCAATGATATTCATGATACATGGCCGTTACAAGATGAAAATGGCAGAGTTTCAGTTTCAGGAAACTATGTAAATGTATATAACTATTTAAGTGGTTATCGCTCATTTACTGGATATGGACCAATATTAAAATCTTTATTAGGGAAAGAGAACACTTTTAGAGCAGAATATATTTGTTCTGTTGATGTTTTTAAACAATTTGACCAAGAATATGCTAATATAGTCCAAGATGTATGGGGACTAGATCCTCAAAAATATCCACCAATGAAATGTATATTTATGGGCTTTGATGATTTATTAAATAATAAACCTTTTGATGAGAATATAATGTTAAAATTAGATGAGTTTTTTGCTAAATGTTATGAAAGAAAAGTTGAAAAAATTATGGCTCAAGGTAATGGTAATTTAAGTCCAGAACTTAGAGAGCAAACTTTAAGAGAAATAGAAACATTCCAATCAAGACTTACTACTAATGATGACACTAATAAAAGGGATGCGTTAGCACATAATGTTATATTTAATAATTTAAAAACAAGAATTAATGAGTTAACTATACAAAATAGTCAGCACGAAATTGCTGAAGATGATAAAATACAACAAGATAATCATCAATCTGGAAAAACAGATAGTCAAAAAATGAAATTTGTAAAAGGATTTATACAAGCATATGATGATACTGAGGAAGAATATCAGTATGAAAAAAGGGCAAATGATGATGTAATGGATATGAAAAGGTTACAAGAGATAGTTGAAACAAATGGTATGAATAGAATGCTTATAGTAGATTTAGATGGCAAATGGATAGGAAGACCTGATGACGAAGATTTTAAAGTACAATACTCACAGAAACAAGTATCTGCGATGGCAAGATTATTAAAAGTTGCTCAATTACTTACAGAAAGCAGAAAATTAAATCCAGAAGGAAGAAATTATTTAGAAGAATTTACAAATATTCCAGATATAGAATATAAGTTAAAACAAATGCAGGCAGATTTCAAAGATGAAAATTCATATATGTATGATTTAAGGCAAAGAGCAAGAAATAATAGAGCAAATGGAAATAGACCATCTTATCCTCCAACTCCAGCAGAGATATATGCATCTGATAGTCCTACACCAGAAATTCAACAAGGTACTACAAAACAATCAAAAGGTATTTCAATTGGTGATGTAAAATCAAGTATATCAAAAGGCAAGGTAACTACACAGGAAAGCCAAAGTGCAACACAAGATATGAAAAAGTTAATGGAAATAAAAAGATTACAAGTTATGCAGAAAAACCGGTCAAGCCTTAACTCCAGGACAAGAACGATTACTAGATGAGTATATACGACAAACAAATGAGGCACAAGTTAGATTTAGAAATCAGCAAATCAATACTAAACTGTATTGATGGATCAAGTATTGACACTTATAAGAAATTTTTATTTTTATCAGTTAAGAGTTTATTTGAATTATTATGTCATCTAAAAATTTAAATTATAAGTTGGACCATTTTTCACCTACAATTAACAAAACTTACACAACTTTTTCTAAAGTATTGATTTATTAGAAAAATATTATTAAAATAATGTTAATAATAAAATATTTAATTTTTTTAAGTTATCAATCGGAAGAAAATCCTATTTACACAAGATTTTCTATAGTCTCGCAACTTAGCTTACATCAATTTTATCTCTTTTCCAGCTAGAAAATTTATAGAAAAATATTTCATAAAGAATCAATCTTGATTCCTTATGAAATAAAATGGATATCCTCTTTGATCGACATCATCAAGGTTAAGGTTTAATTTTTTTGCTTCATCATCAAGTAGCTTTCTTTCTTCCTCAATATCCAGCTCTATTTTTTTAACTTCTATTTCAATGAAATATCCTAAATTCTCTACCTTATCCAATGCTATTTCATACTTATCATTTTTGTACATGTATATATTTCTATTTTTATGTATCAAAGCAAACGAAATTATATTCAATTCATTAAATATCTTCTTCATTCTATCTATGTCATCAATAATTACTTCATATTCATCGCAATATAAATGTATCTCTTCTTTTTCAGGATAAAAATGTTTATAATTTAATATTTTCTTTTCTCCACGTTCTCTTATGCTTAGCCACTTGTAGGGATATTTTTCCTTTGTAAAATCCTCAAATTTGCTTGTAAAATATTCATCTTTTTGTTCAACTTCCTTTACAAATGTAGCATTTGAATTAAAGAATTTTTTTAATTCGTTAAATTTCTCTTCGTTTATTTTTATTTCTATTTCAATATCGTTACTCATCTTTTTGTCTCCTTTATATTAATTTCCATTGGAACATGATCAGAACCATATATATCTTTGTATATTTTAACTTTTTTTATGTTCTCTTGCATAGACTTACTAACAAAGAAATAATCTATTCTCCTTGCAAACATATTATATCATAATCTGAATTCAAGATTTTTTTTAAATCTCCTTTTTCATACGCAGATTTATATCCATTTACATTCCATGTTAATATTTTCACAAGCCCCATCCTCTCCTTGTAGCCAAAATATTACCTTGGTAATTCTATCATATTAATAGTTTTTTGGGCAATAAAAAAAAAAAATATCCAATAGTTTCCCTTGCCAAGCATAAAAAATTATGTTAAATTAGTAATAGTAAATTGAATTTATACCATACAAAGCTCACGAATGTTTTGAGCATTTATATTATCAAATACCTATGGAATTATTCTTTAACAAAAATTATAGAGATAAATTAAATTCAGATAGTAAAATTCTCTATGGATTTCTATTAAATAGGTTAACCTTATCAGCTAAAAATAACTGGATTGATGAAAATGGTAATGTTTTTCTTATATTTACTAGAAAAGAAGTACAAGAAAGATTAGATTTATCTGACAAAACTGTTACAAAGGCTTTTAAACAACTAAAAGATTGCAAACTAATACACGAAAAAAGACAAGGAGCTAACAAACCAAATCTAATATATGTTAGAAAAATAGACCATGATGAAGACTTAATAAAACTGATTCGTAAAAATTACGAGTCCAGAATCGTAAAAAGTACGACTCAGGACACGGAAAATTTACGACCAAACTATAACAATAATAATTATAACAATAAAGTATAGAGAAGCAGAGGATTTTATAAGAATAACATCTGATTAAAAATACGATTAGTTTTTCTATCAGATTTCTAACAAAACTTGAAAAAGTTGTGTCTGATTTATATAAATTTTTTATGGTTTATGTTACAATAAACACAAACGAAATAAAAAGAAAAAAATGTAAAGGTGGATTTATAATATGGTAAAAAAGAGTGTAAAAATATAAAAAACATAGGAAATTTTGAAAATCGAAAGTGAGGTAATAACATGAGAAATGATATTTTGAATTTAAAAGAACAAATAGAACAATATATACCTTATAATGAGCAAGAGGCTAATGATAAACATGTAATGTTGCAATATATAAATAAATTTGATGATGTTTTAACACGAAAAAATGAATTTGGTCACTTCACTGCTTCTTCTTGGGCTGTGAACAAAAATAGAACAAAAGTGTTAATGATATATCACAATATATACAAGTCATGGGCATGGACTGGTGGACATGCTGATGGAGAATCTGATTTGTTAAAAACAGCTGTACGCGAATTAAAAGAAGAAACTGGTGTTGAGAATGTAAAAATTCTAAAGAATGATATATTTTCTTTAGAAATTATATGTGTTAATGGACATGTAAAAAGAGGCAATTATGTGCCTTCTCATGTGCATTTAAATTTAACATATCTTTTAGAAGTTGATGAAAATGAATTACTAAAAATTAAAGCTGATGAAAATAGTGGAGTTAAATGGATTGATATAAATGATATAGAAACTGTTGTAAATGAAAAATGGGTTTTAGAAAATGTTTACAAAAAAATTATAGACAAACTTTAAAAATAAAATAAAACCTGTCTACTTTAGATTGACATTGTTTGCTTTATTATGCTATTATAAGCTTAAATATTGTTAATGGTGGTGGTTACAATGAATGATGAAAAAAATATAGAAATTGTGAATGGCAATGGTGATTTAAACATCTCCCCTGTTACTGATTATATTGAAATCGAGAAACCAAGGCCTAAAATAACTGAAGAAATAGTTATCCCAGAGGAAAAGAAAAAAATTTAAAAAGCACCGTTGTGGTGCTTTTTTTCTATATTGCTTCTTGGTTTGTTTCTTCTACTTCTCCATCATTGTTTTCTTTATTATGTATTTCTAGATTTGATACTGAAACTTCATATGCTATTCTCTTTTCTACAGTTCCGTCTTCATATTTTTTCTCATATTCTCTTGATTGTACTCTACCAGTTACTCTTAATTCTGTACCAACTTCTAGATTTTCACAAAATCTTGCTGTTCTTCCCCATGCTATACATGGTATATAATCTGATTTGTTATATGCTCTATTTACTGCTAATAATATATCCGAAATTTCTCTGCCAAAAGGTGTTTTTCTATATATTGGTTTTTTGCATAAATATCCATCTAATACAACTTCGTTAGATATAATATCTTTTCCAACTGTTATCTCTTCTTCTTGATTTGGTAAAAATTGAACATCTTTTGCAAAAACTGTAAGTATTAATCTACTCTTTTCATTTTGATAACTATTATATGATCTAAATTGTCCATCAATAGAGATTTTATCATTAATCTTTAGTTCAGCATTTGTCAATAGTCTTTCTGATATTGTTATTGGTATAATGTCTTCGCTACCACTTAAACGTGGTACACTTAAATTAAATATGTAAAATTTTTCTCCATATATTTCATGACTAAATACTTTATCACTTGTTACTTTTCCCACTAATGTTAAGCGGTTATTTTCTTCATAATTTGTACTCAATTTGGTTTCCTCCCCTTATTTGTTATGATATTAAAAAATATCTCTCACATTTATTATTATACTACGTTTTTTTGGATTTGTCTACATAAAATTACATTTTTTTCAATATTTTCCATATAGAATTTTAATACACATTATATACATGTTATCATATATGTCTAACAATTCATTTTTTTCTATATTAATTTCCTGCGGTTCAAATTTATTGTTATACATATCTACAATATTTCGTTGTATGCATACAAGCATTTCTTCTTCTGTAATGCTTGAAGCTGTTACTGTCGCTTTTGAATTAAACCCATATGTTATTACTTTTAAGTTCAGGTTTCCCACTAATTTAACATTAATATCTGAATTAAGTATTAAATATTCTGCATTTAATAATATACTTTCTAAATTTTTATTAATTAATTCTTTATTTAGAACTATAATTTTAAATTTGACATTTTTAATGTTATCTATATTTTTTTCATTGATAAATATAACATTACTATTGTTTATATTATGTTTCAGCATCTCTTTTATATATTTCTCATTTTTCTCTTCACTTATAATTCCAATAAAGAACATTTAAAAATCTCCTTAATGCTTATATATACTCTATTATTTCACATTAATTTACATTTATACATTAACTAGTTTTTGTGCTCCATTATTATCAATAATATAATTTTCTTTATATATTAGGTCAGAAACTTTAACTATTTTTAGTCCTTTATTATTTATATTTTTAATTAACATCTCTAAACTATCTGCCGTGTGTTTAGTTCCATTGTGCATTAAAATTATACTGCCACTTTTTATTTTATCTTGTAGCCTTTGCCACATATCCTGGCCTTCAATTCCTGTATAATCTAATGTGTCTAAATTCCACTGTATTGCCAAATGATTTCCTTCTTTTGCCGCATTTATTACTGTATTATTGTATTCTCCGTAAGGAGCTCTATACAGTACGGTTTCAGTTCCTGTAAGATTTTTTACCTTTTCGCTACACTGTTTTATTTCACTAATATTTTCTTCTAAACTTAACTTATTAACATGTGGATGCTTGTTAGAATGGTTAGCAATTTCATGCCCAGCTGCATGAATCTTCTTTACCGCTTCTGGATACTTATCTACCCACTCCCCAACCACAAAAAATGTAATTTTTACATTATTTTTTTCTAATGTACCTAAAATACTATCTATATCATCCGCATTCCATGCACAGTTCATTGTTAAAGCAACCTTATTTTCATCTGTAATTACGTTATATATAGGCAATAACTTGCTTGTTGTCGACGTTATTATTGATTTTTCGTTTACATTTATACCACTCGCAAATGCAAATAACATGCACACTGTAACTATTGAAATTAAATATGAATATACTTTCTGTTTGTTAAGAACAATAAACATAAAAAATATCCTCCTAACATAAGTTAATACAAATATATTCTTCTCATCAATGTTTATGCATCTTATTATCTTATAATTTTTAAATAATCTGCTTTCTGTACTTTTTCGCTTATATGTTTATCACCTAAAAGCTTTTCTGCCACATGAATAAAATTACATTCGGTGTCTGTTAAATATATTATATCTTGCCCTTTATTTTCACTATTAATATTATTTTCTTGCAAATATGTAGTTAGATTTTGTGCTATTTTCTCGCCAGTGTTTATTATTTCAACACCTCTCCCCATTTCTCTTTTTATGATTTTTTGAAATAGTGGATAATGTGTGCATCCTAAAATTAGTGCATCGACATTTTTAATGTTTTTTAAATACTCTTTTACCGTTAATTCAGCAATTTTATTATCAGTCCATCCTTCTTCTGCCATTGGAGCTAGTAATGGGCAACCCATTGTTTTTATTTTTGCTTTTGGCATTAATAACTCAATTTTATTTTGCCATCCATTGCTTCTTATAGTTCCTTTTGTAGCTATAACACCTATTTGTGGTTCTTTATCTCTATATTTATGTTCCAAATATTCCACTGTAGAATTTATTATTCCTATTATTGGTATCGAATATATCTTTTTTACTTCTTCTAATGCTTGACTAGTAGCAGTTCCACATGCAATTACTATTAATTTTACATTTTGCCCTATTAAAAACTCTATTCCTTGTTTTGTCAATTCTATTATACTCTCTTTAGATTTACTACCATATGGAAATCTTTTTGTATCTCCTAAATAAACTATATTTTCATTTGGCAATTGCTTTTTTACCTCTTTAAATACTGTTAACCCTCCAACTCCTGAATCAAACATTCCAATTGGTCTATTATCCATTTTTCCATTCATTCCTTTCATATATACTGTCATATATATATACTCATTTTTCCTGCTTATTATATATTAACATTAAACTTTTTTCAATGCATTTGTCGCTTTGGAGACATCCATCCTTGTGACATTTTGTCGGAAAAAGGAACGTCCTTAAGGTTGTAATCATATAATATATTATAATTTAAAGAAAGGAAGTATAAATTTATGGAATGCGAGAAAAATATGTGCCCTGTTATAAAGTTAGATGGTGTACTTGCTACTGGTAAGCAATTTGACTTAGATATAACATTACCAGAAGATAATAGATCTGTAATTTATGGTGTTGTAAGTGATAGCTGTCACAATCCAGTTTGTGATGCTGTTGTTAAACTTGTGGAAGTTGTTAATGATTGTGGAAAAGAAGAAAGAAGACCTGTGTCTCATACTTTTACTGATGAACACGGTGAATTTGTTTTTGGTCCTCTTTGTGCAAATAAATTTTATGAAATAGTCATTTGGGTTGACGAGGTAAAACATTGTAAAATATGTACTTCTTGTAAGCATGAAGGTAGATGTTTGCAAGGTATAAAATTAGAATGTCCTCCTTGCGATATGCATCATAAAAAACCTTGTGATAAACATGAAAACAATACTTGTGAAAAACCTTGTGATGATTTTTGTGAAAAACACTGTGATAGACCAGAAGAAAAACCATATGATAAACCATGGGATAAAAGACCATGTAAATGCTTTGATAAACCTTGCTGTAGATAGTTTTAAACCCTACGTCTTTTTATAGGACGTAGGGAATTTTTTGGAGGCGACACCCGGATTTGAACCGGGGATCAGAGTTTTGCAGACTCGTGCCTTACCACTTGGCTATGTCGCCTTTTATTTTATATAAATTATTGCGATACTTTCGTATCGCACTTTTGGAGCGAAAGACGGGACTCGAACCCGCGACATCAACCTTGGCAAGGTTGCACTCTACCAACTGAGCTACTTTCGCATAGCTATTAATTATAATAGCAAATTTATTGCCAAAAGTCAATATATAACCTTTAAAATTTGATAAAAATAATCTTTTATTTCTTTTTTTCTTATAGCTCTTTCTACTAATATATCTATTGTTTGTATTGTTTCCTCTCCCACTTTTACCTTTAATGTTCCTATTTTTTTGTTTGCTTCTACCGGAGCTTCTAAGTACATTAAACAGTTTGCTTCTATATTAATATTATCTATATCTGCATTTCTTATGGCTCTTTTGGTATATTTAAATTCACCTAATTTAATTGTTGCATTTTCTAATATGCCCTTATTAACTATTATTGCTTTTTCTCTTATATTTTTCCATTCTTCAAATTTCTGATTTATTATATTTTCTATGTTTATTACCTTATAATTTTTATATGCATAATTTATTAAATTTATGCTATCTGTTGTTCTTATTTTTTTAGTGTCTGCTCCTAAAACTATTGTTATAATGTCTAATTCTCCCCTTTTGCATGATGTAACTAAACACCTTCCTGCCCCATTTGTAAATCCAGTTTTTACTCCATAAATACCATCAAGGTTTCCTAATAATTCATTTGTGTTACTTATTGCTTTGTTATATCCGTTTATTGTTACATTATATTCTTTTGTTGCAACAATATTCCTAAATTTTTCTATTTTTAGTGCATAATCAGTAATTTTAGCAAGCTCAAGTGCAGTAGTGTAGTGTTCTTCATTATCTAATCCATGTGGTACTACAAAATGCGTGTTTTTTAATCCCAATTCTTTTGCTTTGGCATTCATTAAGTCTGCGAACCTCTCTACACCACCACTAATATGTTCTGCTAAAGCTATTGCCGCATCATTTCCGGACTCTAACATTAGTCCCATTAATAAATCATTTACTGTTATTTTGTCATTGGTTTTCAAGCCTAATCTTGACCCGCCAGTTCCTGCTGCTTTTTTACTTACTGTAACAGTATCACTTAAATTACCCTTTTCTAAAACAATTAAACTTGTCATTATCTTTGTAGTACTTGCCATTTTTGCTTTTCTATAACCATTTTTTTCATAAATCACTTCCCCAGATGCCCTATCATATATCAAGGCAATTCTAGAACTGGTTTTTGGCATATCAACTTCAGCACTTGTTACCTGTAATATTTCATTTATATTAATATCTTCTTCATCTTCTGTATTTGCCTTTACCATATTAAAAAATAAACATATTATAAGTAATAAAATTATACCGGCTTTTTTTAGCCTTTTTATCTTCATAAAAAATCACCTTTTAAATTATATTTTATAAGGTGATTTTTTATGAATTTTTATGGGTGAGCTAGTGGACCATTTCTTTCTCCATTGTCTAGTTCTAGCATATACGCATCTCTTACTATTGCAATTGCTTCCTCTGCTAGTTTTGCTCTCTCTTCCGAACCAATTTCAGGTAAACTTTTATCAATGCAATCATATACTCCTGCTACAATCTCATCTCTACTCAAGTCTTCTCCACTTTTCAAAACCTCTTCAGCTATTAAATCTGCATTTAAAGTATCCGAAACTTCTCCTTTTTTGTATTCGTCACTAACACTAATACAATCATTTATATTTATTCTATTTGTTTCTCCTTTTTTTCCTCTTTTACTATCTAATTCGTAACAGATTTTTTCTACTTGTTCTCCACTAGCATTCTCTACTAATTCTTGCACATTTGCATTTATAGTTATACTCTGATTTTTATTTGTTTCTAATGTTCTTGATATAGAGAATTTATTTCCTAATTGGTCAAGTGATATATTTTCTGCTACTGGTTTATATTCGCCACTTTCATCCATTATAATTCCTATAGCTCTATTTGGTTTTGATGGATCGTAAAATCTTCCTTGTAGGTTGGCCTCTATAATATTTCCGTTGATATCAATAAAATTAGTTGTCATATTTTCATTCTTGTCTGTTTCTCTTACTCCATGAACTGGTTTATACCCATCATTTTCTTTATTTACAAATTGAACACTTCCGTCTGACATTGTTAACATTATTGGATAACCTATAGAATCTTGACTATTCAATATACTATTTGCCATTTTATCTGTTATTACTTTTACTTGAACAATTTGGTTTTCATCTACTCCTAAACTTTCTGAAACTTCTACCTTTAATGTTTCTTCATCCATTTGCTCTTGTTCTGTTTGTTCTTCTTGTATGTTTGCATGTTCTTCTATTATTTCTTTTACTTCTTTATTACTTAATCCTTCAATTTCTTCTCCTGGTATTAACTCCTCAAATTCATTGTTTTCTAACAATTCGTCAAGAGCAATTTGTCTCTTATCAATTCCTAATTGTTCATATCTTTCCTTACCTAGACTCTCTTGTAATTTTTGTTTGTATTCCTCAACAAATTGTATATTACCATCTTTATCAATTATCCCAATTCTTTCATTCTGCCTGTTAAAAATTTGCTTTTCTATAATTTCTTGTCCATCTTCTATAGTCGATGTTTCAACAATAATAACATCTTCTGAGTACCCCATTTTTCCATCTTTTGCAGGTATTATTGCGCATTGCCTTGCATAGCTAATTTTCGTTTTTCCCATCATTCTTTCCTCCTCTTTACTACTTTTCGATGTTTTTTTTAGTAATTTCTTTGAAGTGTGGGCGATTAAAATCGCCCCTACATTTTTCATAGATTGCTTTACACTATCTTCACTACATAGAAAGTTTTAATTCAAAACTATAAGAATCAATTGCATTTTCCTTTTCCACTCTCATTTGTTCCGTATCCTCTTTATATTCTTTAATAATATAAACTGTATCAAAAATAATACTTTCTGTTTTTTCTGTTTCGTCATACCATTTTGTAAATGTTAGTTCATAGGTACGTTTCTGGTCAGGAAAAACAATAACTCCATTCATTGGCAATTCCTGTACGTTTCTTGTTTCTGACCCCATTTTTATAAAGATTTCTTGTGGTTTTGAAGTGTCTGCAATATTTAATACATAATCAGATTTATTGCTAACTGTCATAGTATAAATTTCTCTATCATCCATAACTAGTACTTTATCAACTGTTAATTTCATATATTCGTCTTCAAATAAAGCTTCCACCTTTTTTTCTTTTATAAATCCACCTATAGACAAATATAGTTTATCATTTATGCTTTCAATTGCAACTTTTTCCTCATAATATACTAATTGTTTTTCATCTGTTAATCCTGTTGCCAAAATATCATTTAATATTCTCAAATTATATATATATACATTATCATTAACTGAATAATTCTGTATATTATATATCTTTTTTTGATCAAACACTACTTTTGTATATTTTTCAAAATCTTCTTGTGTTGGATATAAATTTTTCTTACATCCTTCACTTAACATGTTATATGCTTCTTCATATTCTTGGTTATTGCAATAATTTACATATTCATTAAATATCTTGTTTATAGGCTCTTGTAAATCCTTAGGTACTTCTTTATCTTCGTTCATTATAGAAATATGTGGCTCGTATGTGGTAATTGGAATAGGTTCTGTTTTCATATTCCCCAATAAATAATTTATAATAAGCATAATTATCCATAATATTAATACTATACCTGCATTTTTCCATATCTTTTTAAATATTTCTTTTATTTTTATTCTAAAATTAGTTCTAAATTTATAAAACAAGTATCTCCCTCCTATCTAACCTGGAAAGATAACACGTAATCAAGAAAATTATTTTCTTTAATTATGTATTTTTGCTCTTTTTCTATAATCTCATTTGTTAAAAGATTATAAATGTTTACTGTCAGTATATAATATTCTCCCTGTCTGCTCATATCATTGTATTCCACACTCATAAAATCCGGATACTTTTGCTTCACATATTTTTCAAATTCTTCTAACGTAGGAAAATAGTTATTTCTATATTCCTCATAAAGTAAATTATAAGCTTTTTCGTAATTCTTTTCTTCTATATATGTTATATATTTTGAAAAATAATATTGCATTCTTTGCTTTTCTTTCATTTTTTTTACTTCTTTAAGTTCTGTCTCTGCCATCTCCACATCTGTCTTCTTATCTGTAATTTTCTTTATTTCTTCATTTCTTTTTGAAATAATCTCCTCGTACTCTTTTTTTACTTTATTGTTAGCATACACAGGAGCTAAAAGTTTGTTTGAAAGTAATCTTATGTTGACTCCTATTAATATCAATAATACAATAGTTAACATTATTGCTATAATATCTAGTTTCTTTTTTCTTTTCAATTATAGTTCCTCCTTTACAGGTATAAACTTTATAATTGGTTCTTCTAAATTGTCTTTGTTACTTACATACACATTAAACTTTATTGTTATATCTTCATAGTAAATTTCTAGCAAAAATGTAATATATGTGTTTTTGTCTATAATGCTATTTTCTACTAATTTACCACTTGTATATTTTTTTTGTGTTATATCATACTTTTTTAATAAATTTACTAATATCTCGAAATCTGCTTCTTCTGTTATTCCAATATTCAATTGTATTTCAGATAAATTCTTTTTATAATATTCAGCAATATTTTCTTTATCCATATCTTTAGTATCTTGATACAGTTTATTAAAATAAGTTTCTATTAAATTGGTATATGTTGTCAATACATATGTTGTATCTATTTCTCCTTTATACTTTTCTTTTAAAAAATTATAATTATCAAAATATATTATTTTAATATCTCTATATGAATCAAAATATCCCATTTGTTCTGCATACTGTTGCAATGTGTATGTAGGCGTTTTTTTCATAAAGAACATTATATATATTCCCATTATTATATTTATTAAGATTAATATACATACTATAATTTTATATTTTGACAATAGTTTCACTCCTTTGTTTATGCAAATTGGTCTATTAATACTGATGTATCTATATATTTTTGTGCATCTAATGTATTATGATATTTGTCTCTTAATATTACATTTATATCTTTTTCTGTAGTTGTTGCTATTTGCTGTCCTACATAAACAACATCTCCAATTTTCATATTCGCATTTGTAGAAATATTAGATATATGTATTAAATTTCCTTCATCTGATTTAATGGTTATAGTATTATCATCCACTGCTACAACTTTTCCATTACAAGTTGAGCAAACATTTTCTCCATAATTAAAACCTGTGCTTCCTATACTTCTTGCAGCTATATTCATGCTCAAGTCATCTAAAGTAGATGTATTAGCTGTTGGAATATAGTCTTCTACATCTTCTATTATTCCTCTATTTATATACTTTGACCAGTCATCAGTTCCATATTCATTTGGCTTAACTTGTGAGTTTTCTCCTTTTTCAATAACATTTCCTTCCCCATCTAGTATTACCCAGCCTCTTACTCTATTTCTCCAGTCCTTATACATATTCTCTTTTTCAATCATTTCAGCCAATGCTTCTTTGTCTGTTGCTTGGCTGTATTCGCTCTCTTCTTCTAAATCGAAGTTGTAGTAAGCTAATATTTCTTTTAAATCCCTTAAATTATATTCTGCTTGTTCTGTTTCAACTTCTTGCAATAATTGAATTCCACTATTTATAGAACTAAACCAATTTATATTTCTTTTATCTGTATAATATGGTAAATTATTTGGGTCAACATTTTGTTTAGCTTCCTCTATATCTTCGCTATTACTATACATTCCTTTAAATATATGGTACTTATTTTTATTAATAAGTTCTATAATTTTGGGACATTTGTCTACATAGTATGGAAGCTTTGTTTGCTTAATTCCCGAACTAAAGCTGTAATACACTTTTAAATGTTTATCTAAATCATCCATAGCAAAATCAGTTATTGATTCAACTTGTCCTTCGCCAGCCTTCCACCATTCCTCTGAAATTATTCTTTCAACAGGTTCTGATGTCTCATAACAATCAATTTCACTGTTGTCATCTTTAAATACTAAATCTCTAAACCAGTGGTTTTTGACACTTACAATATATGGGTATCCCATAGTTCTTTCCTTTTCAATTGTACTGTCCAACATATAATTTACAAATGCAGAACTAAATGTTGTTGAGCCTTTTCCATTATCCCAATTTATTGTAACTTCTTGGTCCTGTCCGTTACCACTAATGTTATTTAATATTTTGCTTCTTACATCTTTTATAACTGTTGTTCCATTTTCCGTCCAGTCAAATTTTCTTATTCCGCTCTTGTTTAAAAAAATTCACAACAACTTTTACTCTGTTATCTGCTTCTCCTGCTAAATCCATAACAAATTCTGGAGCAAGTGTCCCTAAATGTAAACACACCAAAAATTCAAACGACATTCCATATTTTGCTGTCCATGATTCAAGATTTACCTTTACATGTGTATCACCTTTAGTTACTGTTAAAGTATGTTCTTTCGAGTTAAACGCAATCTTGTCAAATACTGTATTCCAAAGGCCATCTGCTTCATGTCCTTCTTGCACTACCATTCCACCATATGCTCCATTTATATATGACCTAAGTGCTGCTACTAAATACTTTCTTATTGGCTCTGACTTTATTTTTTTTATCGGATCTTTTTGTTCGGCACCACTTTTTTCTCCTTCTGACTCATCCTCAGTAGTGTCTTCTTCTCTTTCTATAAGGTCTTCTTTTTTATTAGATGCACTTTTTTCTTCTATAAGCTCTCCATTTTCGTTATACCACTTATTCCACGCTTCTCCTTCATTTTTGTTTGTAGTATTATACTCTGTTTTTACAAAACCCATTCCTACCAGATCATATCCCATTTGTTCTAAATATGATGCTGCATTTTTTACATGTTCATCATTTATATTTGCATATGCTTGATCCCCTGTAGTCACTGTTTGTAAAGCGTCCCATACTCCTTGAAGAAAATTTTTAAGTTTTCCTATTATCATGTCTCCCATAATACTGAAAAAACTTATAATACCTATTAGAAAAATTATCGCTACTATTACAAGTATAACAATTAAAACTGGTGGAGATGCTGCTATCCCCGCTTTTGCCGCAACTTTTGTTCCCGCTTTTGCTGCAGCTTTTGCCCCCTCTTTTGCTGCCTGTTTTGCTCCTTCTTTTCCTGCTTGCTTTGCTCCTTCTTTTCCTGCCTGCTTTGCTCCTTCTTTTCCTGCCTGCTTGGTGCCTTCCTTTCCTGCCTGCTTGGTGCCTTCCTTTGTGCCTTCTTGTCCTGCTTTTGGAGTTTGCGGTTTTTCTGTTGGTTTTTTATTATCAGTCGGGCTCTGTGGTTCTTTATTATTTTGATTTTTACTATCTTTCTCTTTTTTATTTTCTCTGCTGTCCAGTTTATCGCTGTTTTCTTTATCATCTGAATTTTTATCATTTGATTTATTTTCGTTTTCATCCGATTTATTATTTTTTTCATCATTTTTGTCATCATTATCATTATCATCGTCATCATTGTCTTCATTGTTATCATCTTCACCGTCTTCTTCATCGTTTTCACTTTGCTGCGATTCTTCTTCTTCAAAACCCTCGTTATTTCCATTGCGCTTTTTAGGTTCATCATCATCCTCATATTTTGCATTAAGTGCTGCTAATCTTCCCTTTTCAAATTCAGACATATTTTCTTCTTCATCTGGTTCATTTTGTGGATTTTGTCTGTTTCTATCATTTATTTCATTAAGTTTATTATCAATTGAACTATTGCTCATTTTTTTCACCTACCTTTTAATCAGACACATCCATATTTTGGTCTTCCCAAGGATCTGGTATAGGTTCTCTATATGGATCTACACTAGATTGTTGTAATTTTCTTATTGTATCAGCTATCTTATCATTTGCATCATCTCCATCAACTCCAGATTTTTGATAGCTATTTTGTAAAGCATATAGAGATTTTGCATATATCATCCTGTCATTCCACTGGCTATCCGTTTCTGTGCTTCTCTTTGTTCTTTCTTTCCATTTTTCTATACTTTCTCCATCTATTTGTTGCATGTCATCTAATTTTTCTGGATCATTTAATAACTCATTTGTATATGCAGTCATTTTCTCATCTGAAAGACTTGAACTTTCTTGATAATTACAATATGCATTTTTTACAGCCTCTGTTCCTTCTTTAATATTCCTTCTATCTTCTCTTTTCTTCTGTGTTATCTTTCCTATTCCATATCCCACCGTTGCGCCTGCTACAGCTCCCTGTTGTGTCATGCCACCTGCCAGAGCTCCAATTAAAGTAGCTTTTGCTGTATTATTGTCTATATATTTTCCTTCTATAGTTTTTGCTTTATTATAAAGTTTAGCAACACCTGTATCTTTTACTGTATCTGAAGCTTGTTTAACCACCTGTCCAATTTTTGATCCCTTTATACTGTTTGAAGCACTCTCAATTGCCTGTTGAATTTTTCCTTTCTTTTTGTTTTCTCTTTTATTGTTTCTTAATGTAACATTTGGAGTGTTCTTGTTTCTTGTTCCATTTGTTCTGCTTGCTCCTGATCCGCCTGAGTTTCCAGAGCCTCCAGAGCCTCCTGAACCTCCTGAATTTCCACCTGAGCGATCTTTTGCTTTTGTAACTGGCGCACCAACTTTTTGTGCTTTTCCAACCATACTTTTAATTCCATTAATTCCTGACATTAATGCCGCACCTGCCATAGCACCTGTTGCAGCTGAACTAGCTTTTTCAAATCCAAATATTTTTCTAACTATACCTTCTGCTTTCATTATGAAAAACATCATCATTACTGCCAACAGCATACTTGCCAGCGTCCCTGTACTACATAAATCAATTGCTTGAGAAACAAATACCAAATATATTATACAGTGAAATGGCTGTATTAATATTCCATAAATAAATTCTTTTAACCATGTATCTAATGCTTGTGATTTATTGTCTCCTAACTTGTCTATTGAATAAGTTATAGTTATTAATGGAGCTATTATTATTAAAAATGAAATAGTTAACATACGCTTTATATACATTATTAAAAACATTATTGTGAGTATTACCAAACATATATATACACATAATGCAGCCCATCCTACGGTTGCAAATGGATTCATTGTTTTTATTATTAGCTTGCCTGTAACAGTTACAAAATTAGCAATAGAATAGCTCATTTCTGATACTTCTGCTTTTTCAAATATTTTTACTAATTGACCATTTAAATAAATGGTTCCTCGTATAATAAAATGTAGCATAAACAGTAATATAAGGCTCACAAACCAATTCATTAGCCAGTTTTTATAAACAGCTTTTTTTTCAGCTACTGTTGAAATAGCCATTCTTATGCCTATGTAAACTAAAATACATAATAGTATTATTGCTGCTAGAGTGAACATTGCATAATACCATTTTCTAATATTACTGCGTATTGTTTTAATAGCTTTTCCTCTGGACGGATTCATTTCAAAAATATTAATATCTGTTAAATTAATTTTATTAAATAATATATGAGCAGGTGTTACAGCTGCGAATTGCCATCCATCTGTAAATCCTTCCGAATATGCTACCAAACTAGTAAGTTGTTGTACTGCATATGGAATTAGAAGCCACTTGACCCTTGTTGTCCATGTTAAAACACCTATAAGTCCATCTACTCCCTTCAAAAGTACATCTGTTGCACCTCGAATAAATTCCATTTCTTCATTAGCTTCTTTACTTTCTTCTTCATCTGTTGCCTTACAACTTATTGTACCAGTTAAAAAATTAAAAAGCATTAAAAATATTAGCATCCATGTTATTAATTTTTTAAATTTCATTTGCATCCACTCCAATTTCTTTATAAATTAATTATCGTGTCTATTAAATCATCCACATTTCCATATAAAGATTTTCCTAGAACTTCTTTTATTTTGTCATTTGCATCTTTTAATATTTCCATTTGTTCAAATACCTCAGCATATCTTTTCATCCCTGCACTATTATGTCTATTCTCTTTTATTCCATTATATATGTAATTTGAAATTGCATCTACACTTTTGTCTCCCGCTTTTTCAAAATCTGCAATTGAAGTTTCATCTACTTCTAATCCCAAATCTTGCATTATATTACGTATTTCATCTGCATTTAGTGAGTTATTCTTCGACTTTTCTTTTACAAGTTTCTTTATTGCTTCTTTTGATGTATTACTTTCAAATGCTTCTTTCATTTTTTGTTTTAATTCTTCTCTTGTTGCATCATCTAGGGCGTCTTGAATTGGATTTGTATCATACTCGTTTTGCCTTTTTTCTTTATCTTCTTGTTTAAGTTCTTGTATTTTTGCGCTTATTATCATTTCTGCTTGTCTAGCTGTGCAAACCGCCTCGTTTCCAGCTTTTACTTTTTTATCTTCTTTTTTCTTGTCTTTTCTATTTATCTCAACTTGTTCTAGCAGTTCATCTGTTAATCCTAATGTAAGTGCAGAACTAGTTATATATGTAAGTTTATATCTTTTTATTTGCTTGTCTTGATATTTTTTTATAAAATCATTTATTTCGTCTTGTGAAGGTTCCCTTCCATTGTTCTTCTTTTTATAGTCTGATATAAATTTATCCATTACCTCTTTATGTGGTTGTTCTTTGCTTAATGCTTTTTTATACCCCTTTATTGATGCATTAAATCTTTTAAGTCTTCCTCCTCCTACAACACCACTAAATAGCATAGTCATTCCTACTTTGGGACTTACTGCCATAAAAGGTATTGCTAATGTTGCATTAACATATTTTGTTACTATTGTAGCTCCAGATTTAATATCCTTACCAACATATTTCATTTGATGTTTTAAGTTTTTCTTGAATTTTTCAACATTTACGCTGGCTTCTGCTCTTGCAACACCTGCAGTTCTTCCCATTATTTTTTTACTTTGTTGTTTTGCTATCCCATAATTTCTCTTTGAAGATTCAAATCTCTGTTTAGCTTGTGCTGCTGTTTGTCTTGCCATTTCTAATTCTTGTCTTCTTCTTTCTATATAATTATTATCAATAAAATGATTTCCCATTTGGCTTGATTGAAGTACTGCTCCTGTATAGGCGTTTTTAGCTGCTTCTTCGGCTCTCCTTGCCCTTGCATATATTTCTCTCGCCTGCTTATAGTCTTCTCTTGCAGGCGTTTTTATTGCATTACTTTCTTCCCTATCTGCTTTATATGCATTTTTATATTTTGTACCTAATAGTCCTGCAGTTCCTACTAACTCTACTGCTTTTGTTGCTGCGCTTCCTGCAACTTTTCCAACACCAGATATATATCCTTTTACAACTTTTCCAGCAATTGATGCTCCTGTTATACCAGTTATTGCTCCTTTTAAAGTTTGTGATGCGATATCACCAACATCGCTACTTCCGCCTTCTATTCTAAATATCTTTCTCATTATTTCGTCTGCCTTAAGCATAAAATTAAATGTTACCAATATTAATACTATATTAGGTATTAAATCAAACACTCCCCCATTTCTAATTATATCAAATATAAATCCTATAAATATTGCATAAACTATAGCATGTATCATTTGCAAAAAAACATTATATACATATTCTTTCATCCATGCACCTAAGGATTGGGATTTTCCATCTTTTATTTTGTCTATGGAATATGCTATCGCTATAACAGGTGCAATAAGAGTTAATATTGCTAAATTAAGCAAACGCTTAAAATATATTAACAAAAACTTAACTGAATATATTACTAATGCAACAAATACAATTGTACCTGGTATTGACGCAGAAGCTTTTAATTGCATAATCATTCCAAATAGCTCTGTATCTAAATTTGCAAGGTCTCCAGAAGCTATTGCCATTATGTCTAAAATAGACTGGTTTATGTATATAACAGCTACCATGAAAAAATGTAAAGTAAACAATATTACAACACTAAGAATCCAATTTTGTAGCATACTTTTATACTTAGCTTTACGCTCTGCAATTGTAGATATTGCCATTCTTATTCCAATATATATAAGTGTTAATAGTAATCCTATTGCACAAACAATAAATAGAGCATAATACCATTGTGATATTGTTTTTCTTAATTTATATATAATGCTACTTGAATCTATTATTTTTCCACCAGCTTTTTTAAAGTTAAAGAAATCTATATCCAAAATTGGTATTCTATTAAATATTATATCACTAATATCTATTAATCCATTTTCTGTTGTTTTTAGTCCTCCTTCAATTTTAACTACAACATTATTTATTACTTTAGCAGCTATTCCTACCCAACCTACTACTTGTATTTTTATTGCTAAAAAGCCTATTCCAAGTAGATAATCTAAAATATCACTTAAAACTTTGAAAAGCTTTTTTAAGATATTCTCATGATAACTTACTTCCAATTTTTTGGGCAGACCATTATAGTAGAAAAAGTCAGCTTTACCCCATTCTCCATTTTGTTCCTGAGAAATATCATATTCATACTCTGTCTGTGGCTCGCTTGGCTCTGATGGATTTGAAGGGTCTGTTGGAACTGAAGGGGTTGATGGATCTGTAGGGGTAGTTCCTCCTACTTCTCCTGGGAAGGTTATAGAAGCTATTGTAAAGTGCTCATTATAGTATGCCCTGTTATTAACACATTTGTCATATATATCAACAGCTTTTGTTTTACTAATGCGTATTATTATTGCATTTTTAGTTACTAATCCATATGTACCACTTCTACTACGATCTTTTTCTGTACCTATACCTATGTTAGGGTTACTTGTTGAGCCCACACCACAATCTATTACCTTTACATATTCATTGTTTACAGATCTATTAAACATCATAACATGTCCTTTTTCAACTATGATGTCACCTGCCCTTAATTCACTATTACTTATCCCTTGCAATTTTCCTACATATATACAACCACAAGAGCAGTTATTTTTATTATGGTTTTTGTCATAATGTATACGCATATAGCTAGTAGAACAAGGATAGTTTACTGCACATAAATCTATATTTGCTGTATATTTATATAGAAAGCTTATAAATGAAGAACAATCAAATGCTAGTTTATGGTTAGAGGTTATATACCAATCACTTTCAACTTTCCATCCACCTCTGTAAAACTTAGTTGCCATTTGTGTACTTCCCTTTAAGAAGTAATTATATGCTGTAAGTCTTTGATAGTTCATGCTATACATAATTAACTGTTTTTGATTAGAAGTATATGACGAGTCCTGATAATATTTATTATCTTTTGCACCTGTAATTTCTCCATATTTCACATTATTAGCTGCATTTGTAAAGCTTATTGCAAAATCTCTTATCCATTTGCCTACTTCTATTTGCTTTTCCTCATCTGTTAATTCATGTCCTGGTATACTTGCTTTTGATATTGAAACAGTATTTAATAGAGACATAATTAATAAAATGATTATTTCAATTATAATAATAGTTTTTTTAATAATTTTCATGTAATTATGCCTCCTTTCTGCATCTTTTATTCTTCATAACCTTCTTCTATTTCTGTCTTATCGTAATATCTTTGAGTTTCTATCTCCCATATTCCGCCTTCTTCTTCAAAATGTGTATATTTAGGTAATTTGCTAATATCATTTTTTATGTCTTGTACAGTTAAACCTTTTCTTATTTCTGCTGTATAGTTATTGTCATAAATCATTCCATTTGCATTTGATACATTAAATTGAATTTTAATTCCTTTTAATGTATATCTTAAGTCAATGTAATTAGTGCCCCAGTCATATATATCATAGTCTGGCCATATATCTGTTACCCCGTTTACAAAATCTTTTATATTTTTATCCCTTTCAAATTTTTCTATTAGTGTAAAAAAATCTTCTAAATTTTGATATTCTTTTTCCACTCTATATACTGAAATATCTTTTTGAGTAAAAAATATGTATATTTCACTACTCTTGTATCCCATAATTCCTATGGTTGAAGAACCATATATTGGTTTTCCCAAGATTTCTTCTATTTTGTTAAGGTCTGTTCCTGGCTTTATATTATTTACAACTGATTTATTGTATTGTTTTGTAAAAACTATATTAAAAACCTTTTTATATACTGTTCTTATTTCTAATCCTTTTTCCGTAAAGATTTCATAAGTTCCTGTTTTGTTTTTTTGCACTTCTATATCTAGCTTATTTCTTCTCCATTCGTTTTTTATTAATTTATTTATCTCGTCTGATTGTATATTTAAATCTGTTTTAGTTACTCCCTCTATTTGTGCTATAGCTGTTTCTCTTCTTTTAATATTCCAATAATTCGTTACTCCATTTACTGCTATAGTTGTTACGGTCTGCTGTTTAGCATCACAAAACACACTTAAAGTTATTTCGTTCTCCTCATCTATAACTCTGAAATTATTGTATTTTTGTACATATGCCAAAAGTACTATCATATTTGTATAAAATTGTTCATTATCTTCTCCTTCTGTATATAATGGTTGATTAAGTTTAACATATATGTCTGCAAGATATTTATCATCAGATGATTTAGTTTGTTTTATAAATTTAACGCCTTTAAATACTAATACCTCTTCTACTGTATTAAAGTCTTCCTTAGAGTTATATTCTTTGTTAGCATAATATTCCTCTGTATTCTTTTTACGTTCATTTTCTTTAAAACCATAATATGTAATAATTAAAATTATAATAAGCAAAATTGCTAAAATTACAATTATTTTTTTTACTTTTCTTTCTTTTCCCATATTATTTCTTATTTTTTACCCTTTCCTTTTTTTAATGTTAAACTGTCTTCAATTGTTGCACTTTGTGACATCTTTAATATCTTTCTTATAATTTTTTCTCCTCTGCCAACACCTATTAATAGCAATATTGTAAATAATGGAAGCTCTCTTATGATATTGGTTGCAAATCCCATTAATACAGCATATAAAAACAAATGCATTGGTTGTAACATGACATTCATTATTAGTTCTTTAAGTAGTATTTGAAAAGCTTGTGCTTTTCCATCTCCAACTTTATCAATTGAATATGTAACTGTTACTAGTGGTGAAATTATTACTAAAAAGCTTATCACAAAGAATCTTTTTAAATACATTAATAAAAATTTTATTTGGTAACACATTAATAGTATATAACACAGAAAACTTTCTATGGGCCTCCATCCTCTTGGTTTTAGCAAAACCTGACCCAGTGAATCAAATATTAATAAGTCTATGTTTTTTATGTCTTCTCCACTTAATACATTTTCTATAATACCATTTAAAATTACTGTCAACATGTCTACTAATATTTTTCCAACAAAGAATATTAATCTAATTATAAAATGCATTGCAAATAATAACACTATACTCTGAAACCATGCAATAAGTTGGCTTTTATATTTTGCTTTTTCATCTGCAACAGTAGACATTGCCATTCTTATACCAATATATACTAATACTACCATATTTAAAATTATTGACATTACCCAAATTGCATAATACCATTTTTGTACATTCTGTTTTATTACATTGTTAGCTTTATTTGAAGTCTTTGCATTAAATATGTTTGCATTTACTAAATCAACTTTATCTGTTAGCATTCCTTGTATTGTAAACCATGGTATTAATAATGCATCTTCTTTTACAGTTGAGGGAGCTACAATTGTAACTAAAATTCTTACAGTATATACAAGTGGGAAGAAAATAATTACTATAACACTTGCTATCCATCCACCAAAGTTTGCCTTTTCATTTACACCTTTGTCTATTGAACCACTCTCTGTTGGAACACTTACTGTTCCATCATCCATAATTTTATCAACTGTTTTCTTCCCTGCCTTTTCATCTTTACTTGACATTACGTCTCCAAAGTTGTCTCCATTTTTTCCTGCTAATATATAGTTGGGTAAAAGGGCATTTATTAAAATAGTGAATACTAATATAATAGATATACACTTTTTCATATAAATCCCCCTTTCATGTTTTTTTTAGTAATTTCTTCGAAGTACGGGCGATTCAAATCGCCCCTACATTTTTCATAGATTACTTTACACTATCTGTTTTTTAATTATTTCCTCTTAATTTATTCATATTTGTTTCAACAAACTCAAACTCTTTGGCTGTTGGTTGAATTGCTATTATTGCTGTATCTTCCCCAACCTTTAGTAGCCCTTCTCCTCTATTACATGTTGTTAAAAAGTATGCTTCTCCTTCGCTTAGTTTAAACACTTCTTTTATATATTGAATCTCTGATTTATCTTGTGCTAAAAATAGTTTTGTATCTGATGATGTAAGTACTGCTTGTACCTCTGGTTTTTCATAAAAGTCTTGAAATTTTTGTGACATAACTGCTAATGAAACATTTCTTTTTCTCGCACGTCTTGCCATTGTGTTTAAAAAGTCTACTGCCTCTGGGTATGGTAAAAGCATCCAAGCTTCATCTATTAACACTCTTTTCTTTTTTGCTTTTGATCTGTCTTCACTATTTTTCTTAACATATTTTTCCCAAATCCAAGATAGTAATATTTGTTGTGCAAGTGGTCTTGCAAATCTTTCTTCCAATTGTGATATGTCCAAATTTATAAATGGTACATCATCTAATAAATCAAATGTAGATTGTCCATCAAAATATGCCATCTGTCCGTCATATTCTCTTATATATTGTTTCATAACCTTTATTAAATAACTATAATGGAACCTATAATCTGGGTTATTATTTTTTTCAGCATTTTCAAGTATTCTTTTATACCATGAGCCTATTGTTGGCATATCTTTTTTTATTTTGATTTTATCATTTGGATTTTTATATAAACTATTTACATCATTTGTTATTCCACAACGGGTATATTCTTCTGCTATTGCTTCTGCTATTATTTGTTTTGTAAGTTCGTTCACTTCTTGGCTTCTTGTACTACCTCTTGCCATTGTTAGTAAAGCTTGAGTTACGTCTTCTACTTTATTTTCTATACTTAACATCTTTCTTTCTTTACCTGTTATTTCATCTTTAAATGTTTCTATTTCAACATCAAATAAGTTTATTATTGTTTTCGAATTAGGACTTATTGTAACATTTATTCCACCAAGTGCTTCCGCAACTACCCCATACTCACCTTCTGCATCTAAAGCCAAGCTTTCTATTCCCATTAATACTGATGACCTTGCAGTTAAAGTTTTTATTGTAACACCTTTACCAGCACCAGATTTTCCAAATATAACCATATTGTAGTTAGTAAGTGTTGGACTAAAGTTATCAAATAATATTGGAAGTCCTGTTTGCCTATTAAATCCTAGTGGTATACCCTGTTCGTGTCCTATATCTGATGAAAAGAATGGAAATACTGTAGACATAGACCTTCTATCAAATGTATGTGTTTCTTTAACTTTATTTTCACAAAATGGCATATTAGTTTGAAAAGCTTCTTCCTGCATTGCCCATGCTGGTCTTAAACCTATCAATGTTTTAGCCATTTCAGCCGAAAGCAACTCCGTCTGTTTATCCAGGTCCTCAAGGCTATATGCAAATAACGTACATGTCATTGACGTTTCAAACAATTTATTAAAACCAGCTGCAATCTCATCTCTTAGTTCTTCTGCCTCTATTCTTTTTTGAGCCAATATTCTTTCTCTATTAATGTCTCCTCTATCAAGTGCAACAACTCTTTCTGATTCCAATTCATTTATTGTTCTATTTAACTCTGTTTGAGATATGTTTTCTGCTATTGGATTTATAAAAACTGACACATTAATATCTCCAAAAGTATACATCCCCCTCAAAAATTCTGGGAAGGTACACATTCTTGGTATTGTTGCCACTACCATGCTTCTGGCATATCTTGTTTTGCTTGTTATTATTTCTAAATGGTTTAATTTGCTTGCATCTATTCCTGCTGGGGCTATTAAATCTTTTAGAGTCTTCTTATTCTTTTCTAAAAAACTTTTCTTTTCTTCAATTTGTTGTTCATCTAAATCAATTTCTTCTTTTTGTTCTTGTACATTTTGTTTTTTAAATTTCATGAATTTTCCTCCTCTTTTCTTATGTTATTTTCCTTCTTCCGTAGCTGTTGACTTATCTGTTTTTGGTTTTCTGCCCCTTTTATTAATTTGTTCTTTTGTCTTTTTATATAATTGATTCGTCATTTGATGTTTGTGTTCTTCCGCAAGTTCTTGTGCCCTTTTAATTATTGCTTCTTCCATTTTTTGTTGCTCTTCTCTTATTTGTTCATCAGCTTTTTCTATACTTTCTGTTACCAAGTTGACTGCTTCTTCTTCTATTTTTTCATCAATTAATTCTGCTTTTTTCTTTAACACATCTTTTCCGGTTGTGTACAATGAATCATATTGAGTTTGTATTCCTTTACTAAATGGTAGCAGGTTTGCATCATCTCTATTATATGCTACATATAGTAACTCTGCTAATTCTTCCGAATCAAGTATTCTTCCAGTTACTCCTGCTGAACCAATTGCTCTTAGTACCATTTTTGTTCTTGTATACAATTCTGAGAAAAATATATTATCTGCTTCTTCTTTATTAAATTTGTTATTTCCATTAAATTCGCTTGTATAATATGTAACAATTATATATGTTTTTTGTTTTAACACATTTTTGTTAAGACTTAACCTACTTACATAATTTGTTATATCTGCTCCATATTCCAATACATTTGTCTTTCTTTTCAATTCAAATCTTAGCTTTTCAATTGTTCTTGTATCTCTTAACGCCTCAGCTTGATTTATTTTTCTTTGTAATACTCTTATATCATTTTCTATTACATGTATTTTAGATTTATATTCATCTACTATATCTTCAAGATTTAAGCTTTGAGTTTGAACATATAATTGTATTGGAAATCTTAATGTGTTTAAAAACTGAACAAATCCCTCTTCTACAGCCACTTTTTCTTCTTCTGAAAGCAGGTCATAATTTACACCTTGACATTGTATAACCATTAAATATTGAGTTCTTCCATTTCTTATAATCATGTTATTTTTAATTTCTTCAAAATCTAAGAACTTTTTGACATTTTCCATTCTTATTCCTGATGAACTCTGCGTAGATGTAGACTCCGAATATTCTTCATTATTCTTTTCTTTATTCGACTGTTTCTTTTTTATTTTTAGAAAATATAGTATTATTGCACATACCACTATTAAGAATATTAATATGAATAATATACTTACTAACATTGTTAAAACATTGTCCATGCTTACTTTTCCTCCTTTGTATATGTATATATCTTCTTGTTCTTTTTGAATTTTATATATCTTAAAATTATCTCTCCCAATGGAACTCCACCTATTTTCTTTGTTATTGGTATTTGTGCAATAACTGGCACATTAAATCTGCCAATAACAAAACCAATAAGTGCAAAAAATATTATAAATCCAATCCCTAGTCCTTTTAATTTTAATAGAGAAAAAAAGCAAAAGAACAGAAGGCCAATTAATACTCCAGCCCCTGTTGTTGCTAACGATTTTAATGTAAATATTACTAAAATTCTTGTTTCTCCTCTTAAATCACGTGGTACATTATATGTTCCCATATTATTCCTCCCTAATATCTTAAAGATATTTTTGTTCTCTTTTGTTATGCAATTCTACCATACTCGTCATTATTTATAACAACTTGCGAGGTAGTTATAATATCATCCATAAGATCATATGTTAATTTCCAAATTGTATATGCTCCTAATATAACAACTGCTGAAATTACTAGTCCTATTAGTTGTCCTTTTATTTTGCCTTGTTCTTCTGGACTTGCGGTTATAAATTTAATTCCCATTACTACTCCTACTACAAATAATACTACTAACCCCACAGCAAATAGTATTTGAGAAATTGGAGCAATTGCGCTTGCAATGTCATCTGGGTTAAATATTTGTTCACCCTTGCGTGCTGCTATAAACCAATCCCTTGCCTCTTTTACTATATCTATACCATATGATATTTGAAACGGCTGTACAAGTATAAATAGCACAAATAATATTAAAATAATTCTAACTAATATTTTGCTTTTCATAATATCACCTCTATTTTACACTATTATATATATAATAACGTTTTTCTACATATTTTTCAAGACTTTTATCTATGTAATATAAAAAATATATTATCGTTATTTTTTTGTAATAATTTTCTTTATTCTTCTACGGAAATAATGTTTTTAGCTTTTGCTATACTATACATTAATTCCACTTATAAATGAATTTATTATGCCTAGCACTGTACTAAACCCAAATAGAATAACTGCTCCTATTACATATGCCATTAACTTTTCTTTAATTGTAGCCTTATCATTTGTAGACGAATACATATATCTTATTCCAAGTATTGAGAGTGTTATTAAGGCTACTGCATATCCAACAAGCTGTGCAACATATAACACTTTTCCTCCCATTTTTCTTATGCTTGATGCAGAACCACTATCTTTATCCCAAAGATTTCTCATTGACTCTGTAATGCTACTTGCATATATGCAGTTGCATAAACAAACGGTTACTAATATTGTCACTATTAAAACTGTTATAAACTTTTTCATATTTCTCACCACCCATTTACGTGAATTAGTTAATGTAGGTATTCTTTAAACTAATTTTTTTGAATAATTATTTTTAATAAAAAAAAGCTATTAAAATTAATAGTTAATTTTAATAGCTTTTTTTAGTGTAACTTAAACTATGCTTTAATTCCACCTACAAAATTTTGAATAACACCAAGTAACAAACTAGCTCCAAATAATAGTACGGCACCTACTACATATATTGTCATACCTTTTTTGTATTCTGCTTTTTCGTTTGGTGATGCTGCAACATATTTAATACCAAGTATTGTTAGCATAATTACGGCAACTGCCATACCAATTATTCTTACAATAGATAATATTTTTCCTGCTGTAGTTGATATTGATCTACCAGCATCTCCTGGATCGACTGCATTTACACCTTGAAATGCATTATATTCTGCTTTTACCATTGTTGTTGCTAATGTAACTAATGTTATAGCAATAAGTAAAACAGCAATTATTTTTAAAGTTTTATTTTTCATATTTTCTCCTCCTATAATTAATAAATTATAATAAAATTAACTATCTAATTAAATTATAACTGATTTTCGTTAAAAAATCAAGTTTTTTTGTCATAATTTGTCAATGTAACCATTTATTCTGGATCGTAGTCTCTGCAAGAATCATTACTGTCATGAAGTTTTCCATCTTCGTCACAATACTTTCCATCATATTTGCTACAGTTTCCGCATCTATCGCTCATATATAACACCCCCATTGGCTTTCACCCATATTTTAACACTAAATTAATAATAGCACTATTTTCGCTTCCAGTCAACATTTTTTCAAAAATTGTGTTAATTAGCGCCTTTTTCCATCTTTTTTGTTATGGCTTTTAGTGCTTTTTCTCTTGGCAACATAACTACATGTCCACAGCCTATGCATTTTAATTTAAAGTCTACTCCTACTCTTGTTACTTCCCATTCTTTGCTTCCACATGGGTGTTGCTTTTTTGTTTTTACTATATCGCCTATATTGTAATCCATTTTATTTCATCCCTTTTTATTTTACAAATAATGCTATTCTTTTTTCTATGCTTGATTTGCCAAGAACTTGCATTATTTCATACAAATCTGGTGTCTGTTGCCTTTTAGTTAAAGCAACTCTTAATACTGTGCTTATGTCTCCCACATGACCTTTCCAGTTTTCTGGATTCTGCTTATATTCTTTAACTTCTCTTGCATATCCCATTTCTTCTGCTAAATCTTTGATTTTATCAAACCATGTTTGTTTATCATCATTAAAGTTAAAATATTTGTCTATGTATAGTTTTAAGATTTTATTTATTTCTTCTTTATTGTCAATCTTTGCAAACTCGTATTTTTCTTTATCCTTTAAAAATTCTTCATCATACATATATATAATAGAACTTTTTACATCTGACCATTTAGAGATGTCTTTTCTTGGTTTTGCATTTCCTCTTTCTATTCCTATTATTTTTAATGCATATTCCTTATTTTCAAGAAGTTTTAATAATTCACTATCATATTTTGTAGCCCAACTTAATGTTTCATTATATACTTTTTCTGCATCAAATCTTGATATTATTGTTTTAGATATATCTAGTAACTTAACCATATCAAAAAGTGCTCCACTTACACCCATTTTATTAAATTGCAACTCAAATTCTTTTAAATCGGCTAAAGGATTAGCTTTTCTCCAACTTTCAAAATTTGAATTTGCTATATTTAGCAAGTATTCGCAAACCGCTTCTGGTGGAATTCCTTGCTCATGGTAATAACTTACTGCCGCCTCTGGATCTTTTCTCTTACTTATTTTCCTTTTGCCACCCTCATCCATTTTCATAAGTGGTGCAATATGGGCATATCTTGGAGCTTTAAATCCTGCTGCTTGAAATAATTGCAAATGTAATGGTACAGAAGATAGCCATTCATCTCCTCTTATAACTACTGTTGTTCTCATTAAATGGTCATCTACTAAATGAGCAAAATGGTATGTTGGTAATCCATCAGCTTTTATAATTACTATGTCTTGATCGTTTTCTGGGAAGTCAACTTTTCCCTTTATTAAATCTTGATGTCTTATCTTTTTTTCTTCATTTCCTCTTGATTTAAAACGAATTATATATGGTTCTCCAGCTTTTATTTTTTGTGCTGCCTCTTCTATTGGCAAATTTCTGTACTTTGCCCATACACCATAATACCCAGGTCTTATTTTTGCTGCTTCTTGTTTTTCCCTCATCTCTTCCAATTCTTTTTCTGTTGCAAAACAAGGATAAGCCAAATTATTTTCAATAAAATATTTTGCATATGCTTGATAAATTTCTTTTCTTAAACTCTGTTTATATGGCCCATATGCGCCTTTTTCTTCTTGTTCATTTAACATTCCTTCATCAAAGTCAATTCTAAAATCTTTTAAAGAATTTACAATTCCTATTGTCGCATCTTGAACCTCTCTTTTTTGGTCTGTATCTTCAATTCTTAAAAATACTACTCCTTTTGTTTGTTCTGCCATTTTCCATGCAATTTGAGATTGATACAATCCGCCAATATGTACATACCCTGTAGGGCTTGGTGCAAATCTTGTAACTATTGCTCCTTCTGGTAAATTTCTTTCTGGATATTTTTCCTCATAATATTTTATATCTTTTGCATTTGGAAAAATCAAATTTGCTAAATCTTTATAATCCATTTTACTCTCCTTTTATTGCAAGGAAGTAACTATGTACTTCCTTGACACTCTAATTTTATATTGTTATATCTCCATAATTACTGGCAATATCATAGGATTTCTTTTTGTTTTTTGGAAAATATAATCTCTTAAGTTATCCTTTAATGCCGATTTTATTGTTGACCAATCTCTAATACGTTTTTCTTCGCATTTTTTTACTTCTTCTCTTATTACTCTTTTTACATCTTCCATTAAGTTTTCTGACTCTCTTACATAAACAAATCCCCTTGACACTACATCTGGTCCAGATACTATTTCCCCTGTCGAAGAATCCATTGTCATTACTATTACTATTAATCCGTCTTGTGATAAATGTTGTCTGTCTCTTAATACAATATTTCCAACGTCTCCAACGCCTAAGCCATCTACCAATATCTTTCCTGACGGTACTGAATTTGTTAATTTTGCTTCTTTTTCGTTAAGTTCTAAAGTCCTTCCATTTTCTAGCATAAATATATTTCTAGGCTCTATTCCAACTTTTCTTGCTGTTTCCGCGTGTGCTCTTAATTGTCTATATTCTCCGTGTACTGGTAAAAAGAATTTTGGTCTTACCAATGAAATTATCAATTTTTGTTCTTCTTGGCAAGCATGTCCTGAAACATGTATGTCCTCTAATGAGCTGTAAATTACTTCTGCGCCAATTTGCATTAAGTCATCTATTACTCTTGATACAAATTTTTCATTTCCTGGTATTGGAGTTGCAGAAATTATTACTAAATCATTTGGTGTAATTGAGACTTTTTTGTGCTCTCCAGATGCCATTCTTGTTAGTGCAGACATTGTTTCGCCTTGACTTCCCGTTGTAATTATTACCAATTGTTCATCTGTATAATTTTTTATCATATCTATATCTATAAATGTATTTTCTGGTACATTTATATATCCCAATTCTTTTGCAGTTTCTATCATATTAATCATACTTCTGCCACAAATTGCAACTTTTCTATTATATTTAACAGCCGAATTAACAATTTGTTGAACTCTGTGGACATTTGAAGCAAATGTTGCTACAACTATTCTCTTTTTTGTGTTTAAGAATAGCTTATCAAATACTTCTCCTACCGAACTTTCTGACATTGTATATCCTTTTCTCTCAGAGTTTGTGCTATCTGAAAGCAATGCCAAAACGCCATTATTTCCTAATTCTGCAAGTCTTCCAAAATCCATAACCTTTTCATCTATCGGTGTATAGTCTACTTTAAAGTCTCCTGTGTGTATTACTGTTCCAACAGGTGTATGAATTGCAAGCATTACAGCATCTGGAATACTGTGTGAACTTCTTATAAATTCTACTTTAATATTGCCAAAGTTTACTGTTTCACCTTGATTTACAACTGTTAGCTTTGTACTTCTTAATAATTTATGTTCTTCCAATTTGTTTTCTATTAAACCTATTGTCAATTTTGTTGCATATATTGGTATATTAATTTGTTGCAATATATATGGTATAGCTCCAATATGATCCTCGTGTCCATGTGTTATCACTAAACCTTTTATTTTTTCTTTATTTCTTTCTAAATATGTTACATCAGGTATTACTAAATCCACACCAAGCATATCATCTTCTGGGAACTCTAGTCCACAGTCTACTAGCACAATCTCGTTTCCGTATTCAAAGACAGTAATGTTTTTTCCTATTTCTTCTAGCCCACCAAGCGGAATTATTTTTAAATTTTCTTTTTTAAATTCAAACTTTATGTTGTCTTTTTTATTATTATTTCTTGCCTTTTTATTTTCTGTTTTGTTTTCCTCCCCTCTTTTATAGCTTCTTCTTTGTGGTTTTCTTTTTTGCTCTTTATCCTTTTGTTCTGTTTCAATTGTCATGTTTTTATATCTCCTCCTTATTTTTTATCAAATTTATATACTAAAAAATAGTTTATCCTTTTCTAAACTATTATAATTACAAAATATTTATATTTAATTTTACAATAGAAATCAAATATGTTTATATTATTTTCCGCACAAACCAAACATATTTTACCACTTTAAATATTTAATATTCCGATTATACTTTAATTTTATATATATAAATCTCTTCTTTACCATTTTTGGTAACAACTGTTACCTATTATACACTTTTTTCTTTGCATTGTCAAATTTAAAAAAGATACAGCTTTTGCCATATCTTTTATATGAATTCATATAATTTATATAAATTTCAAATCTTATTTTTTATTTACTAAATCTTTTAAAGCTTTTCCGGCTTTGAATACAGGTGCTTTAGATGCAGGTATTTTTATTTCTTCTTTAGTTTGTGGGTTTCTTCCCTTTCTAGCAGCTCTTTTTCTTACTTCGAAAGATCCAAATCCAACTAATTGAACTTTATCTCCTTTTGCTAATGTCTCTGATACAACATTTACAAATGCATTTAATGTTGCTTCAGCATCTTTTTTTGTTTCTCCTGTTTTAGCTGCAATAGCTGCAATCAATTCTGTTTTGTTCATTTTTATTACCTCCTATAAGATTTCAAATATGTAGACAACGCAATCTACTATTAACATTATTCGCCAAAGTTCCTTAAAATCCTTCTTTTTTTATGCCAAATTTTCCGAAAGTCTACATTTCACTAGCTTTACCAGTTTTTTCTTTTCAAAACTCCTCATTTTACTGCTTTTCAAGGTTTAGAATTTCAAGTATCTTTTTACCAAATGGAATCATTTTTATATTATCCTTGTCTAATATTTTAAAAACAATAATAAAAATTCCGTATATTAATATGGCAAAGCCAATTGCTAATATTATGCTTAATTTGTCGCTAAATATACTTAAACATTTATTATATGTGTATATTGCACCAATTATCATAATTGTTGTTGCCATTAATGGCTTAATCACAAAAGTTGATAATTCTAATTTTAATTTTATTGTTTTTCTTAATACTGAATAATCTATTATTACTGCAACTATATGACAAATTACTGTTGAAGCAGTGGCTCCATTAATTCCACCTAATATAAATATGTTTGGATCTATTTTTATAAGTATTAAATTTAATATTAGTTTTATAACTACTCCAACTGTTAAAGCTATTGCTGGTACTATTACTTTACCTAATCCTTGCAAAACTCCACTAATTGTTTGTTCTAAAACTATAAATATAATTGAAACTGCACTTATTTGTAATACAATCGCACCATTGCTTTGATTTGGAAAAAGTAATTTTAAAATTGGTTCTCCAAAGAATATCAGTCCCGCCATACATGGCAGTCCCATTAATATTGTTAGTAAAATTGAAAATGATACTCTTTTTTTTATTGTTTCTGAATCTCCCATGGCTTTAGAATATGCTATTGTTGGTATCAAACTTGTTGTAAGTGCCACATTAAATGACATTGGTAACATTACAAGAGTATCTACCTTACCACTTAATATTCCATATTGGATTTTTGCTTCATTTTCACTTAAAAAGTTTTTTAATCCTCTAACTACTGTTATTGAGTCTATGCTTTTATTTAATGACCCCAGTATAGAGGTTAGTGACATTGGTATAGATACTGTTAATACTTCTTTAATTGTGCTTAAAATTCTAGTGTATTTATATTTTTTTGTTTTGATTAGTTCTTTGGCTATTTCTTTTTTTATTGTTTTATAATAAATATATAAATACCAAAATCCCACAGAAGTTGCTAAGGTTGTAGCTAAATTTGCTCCTGCAGCCATTATTGTTGTATTTATTCCTGAGATCATTGCTAATAATTCTACAACAATAATGGTAAATACCATTTTAAATAATTGTTCTATTGTTTGAGAATTTGCTGTTACTTTTACATTATTTCTGCCATTAAAGTACCCTCTAATTACACTAATTAATGTAACAAAAAATATTGATGGAGATAGTGCTACTAAGGAATATTCTGCTTCTGGAATTTGTAGCCATTTTTCTGCTATAATTTCTGCTCCTAAAAAAAGTATTAATGAACATGTAAACCCGATTAGTGCAAATGTTACAAACGCAATTTTAAATATTTTATGTGCTCCTTTATTATCTCCTATTGCCAATTTTTCTGACACTAATTTTGCTATGGCATTTGGTATTCCAACAGACGAGAATGTAAGCAATAAAGCATATATTTGAAATCCACTTGAATATATTGCATTTCCAGTGTCTCCAAATCCCTGTTTATTCGTTAAATATACCCTGTATATTAGTCCTAATATTTTAATTAGAATATGTGAAATCATTAGAACTAATACTCCACCCATAAAGCTTTCTTTTTTTAATTTCTTTTTATTTTTCATCAATTACCTCTTGCACAAATATATTCTGTTTTTTTTCTTTTATGAATTTTTAATTTCAAGTCTGACTAGTAAAATTTTGAGAGGATTTTTTTGTCAAAAGTCTTGTTTTTTTGCTGATTTTGTAGGATAATATATATGTAAGGTTAGATTTAATGAAAGTGGTGGAATAAGTGAAATTATTTGATAAGTTTTTAAAACTACTAAAGACAGATAGAAACACATTTATGACTTATATTTTAACAATAATATCTTTTTACATATTAGTAGACAGAGTAGTAGAAATGCTGTTTATTATTTTTACGGGAGTTTCTTATTCATATTGGGGACCTGTAAAATATACACTCGCCATAGCTTGTGTATCTTTTGCATTTTTCTTTTCTTCTGGTTCTAAATTCGCTAGAGCAGATATTAATAAGTTAAGAATATTTCATACATTTATAGTTAGCTTTTATATAGTATGTATTTCTGCATTAGTTCAATGGTTAAATGCAATTATATGGCTAGGCTTATTGTCTTTGCCTAATTTTATTGAGCTTGTAACAGATTTTTCATATTTATTTAAGCCTGCATTCACTGCATTAGGAATATATATACCTCTTGTAACATTTTATAAAGTTATTAAATGGCTTATATTCTCTATTAATGATGTTAAAGACATTAGAGATTCTATATTTGATTATGGCGGTATTGATTTATCTGCAAAACCAGAAGGTGTTGGAAACTTTACATGTGAAGTAAAAGTTTGTATGAACACGGAAAGTGGTGAAGATGTAAAAATACCTGAAGCTAAACGTTTTGAATCTTTACTTGTTGTTGGTGTTTCCGGTTCTGGAAAAACAGCTACAATTTATGAACCAATGATAGCAAGAGATTTTGAAAAGAAATATTTCTTTAGAGAAGTTGCGAAAGAAATGGGATTTACTGCATTAAAAACAGGTATTGCTACATTAACATATCCATACTCAAATGATTATTTAAATAAAAACTTCTCATTATCTTTGTTAACGCCAAATCCTGACAAGCTTGATATTTACAAAGCATATATGAAAAAAATGACAATTTCTTCTTCTGGAAGTCGATTTGTTTATAAAGATTTAGGATTAACGTATATGGCTCCTGACCCAGATACAATAGAAACTATGGCAGGAGTTGCAAAAAACTTTAGTTTACCGGTAAATATTATTGATCCTAATAACTCTGATTCTGTTGGATTAAATCCATTTATATATAAAGACCCTATAAAAACTGGTATTGCAATTTCCTCTGTATTAAAAGGATTATTTGCAACGAACAGACCTGATTTAAGTTTAGCATTTAGAGAAAATGCAGCAATACAAATATTAGAAAATCTTTCTATTTTATTAAAAGAGATGTATCCAAGATTGCATGAAGGTTCATTACCCAATTTAGAAGATTTACTAAATATGTTAAACGATTTTAGTCTAGTTGAAGAAATGACAGAGCAAATGAAACAAATACCAGAACTTGCAGATAAATATAAAATATTAATTAGATATATGGAAAACAATTTTTATGCAAATAGTACAGACTTAAATAATACAAAAACTTCTGTATTTACTGCTTCTGCAGAGTTAGACAATTTGTTAAGATATCCAGGTGTTAAAAATATATTGTGTAATAGAACAAACAATTTGGATTTTGACAAAGCATTAGAAAAAGGAGAAATTACTTTATTATGCACAAGAAGAGGAGATTTAGGACCTAATGCACATAAGGCTTTCGGTTTATTCTTTATATTATTAATGCAACAATCTATTTTATCACGTCCAGGAAATGACACTACTAGAATTCCACATTTCTTGTATATAGATACCTTCCCAGACTTTATATGTAAAGCAACAGAGCCAATATTCACAGTTTATAGAAAATACAAAGTTGCAACGGTATTAGATTCTCAAAATTTATCTCAATTAGAAGGTGAAGGGAATTCCTCAAATGGTCCTGGCAAACACTTTAGAGATACAATATTAGCTAACTGTGTTAATAAAATAATTTTTGGAAATGCTTTACCAGAAGACCTTCCATGGTGGGAACAAGAATTACAAACAAAAAGAGAATGGCAATGGAAAAAAAGCTATCAAATGGATCAATCAAAAAAGGATTATGGATATGATTCTAAAGCATCAGACATTGGCTTTAACTGGATACCTAACTTTAAAACAGGTAAGATAAAATCTTTAAAAAGTAATCAAATTATTTTTAAAGTTAAAAATCTAAAAGGTCAAAGCGTTGTAGATAAAGGTAAGGTTGAAAAGCTTGAATCTAAATATAAAGAACCTCATAAAGTAAAAGAATTTAATTTTGATAAATTTACCAGCGGAATATCTCAAGAAGCAAAAATTAAAGAAAAAGCTCGTAAAGCTATTAAAAAACGTTTAGACGATGATTATAATGATGATGACCCAATCAAAATAGACACTTCTGATTCTAGCTTCTTATTTGATAATGAAGATGCTATTATAGTAGATTTAAAAAAAGGAAATAGCAATTAATAGGAGAAAAGAAACCATATAGTAATTTATATGGCTTCTTTTTTTATGTATTTATTTAATTTTTCTTGCTTCTAAATAATATCTTTTATCATAGCTATGTCCCATTGAAAATGTTTTTCTTGGTAATGCTCCATCTAGTATAACAGTTTTAAATAATTCTGATTTATGCATATTTGGTAATAAAAATCCTATATTTCCTTCTTGTTCTCCTAATTTTTCTGTTGTCTCTTCTCCATGTATATAGTCTACTTTTCCTCCATTTTTCTTTAAATATTCGTCTATAAACATTTGTAGGCTACCTACTGCCAAATTAGATTTAGGATTTTTTATAACTATTTTTCCTTTTTTACCTTTATATACATATTGTATTACTTGTCCCTCTCCTTCTTCTGATGTTTCGTAGAATTTCTTTAATTCCTCCATCATGTGTTCTGGGTTAATTCCAAATACTACTCTATGTATTGGTTCAAAGTCAAGTGCATCACTATGTAAGTTAACAACCTCTACTAATGCATATCTTGCTGGATGGTTCTCGTATTCTTCCTTTGTCAATGTTTTCTTTAAATTTTCATAGCATGTTTTTGCTGTTGCTAATGAGTGGTTTCCATCTCCTACAGAGAATAATAGGACTCCTTTATCTTTTACATTGTATTTTTGCTCAAACTTTTCTTTATCTGCTAATTCCCCTATTCCTTCTAACACTTTTTCTATAAGTTCATCATTAAGCTTATATCCTTTAATATGTCCACCATTTTTCATTAGATCTGTATCATATACCTTATCTGCCTCACTTACTTTATCTGTTAGTCCTTCTATTATTTCTTTCTTATCATCATCAATTAATAACATTATATGAGGTAATTCTAATGGAGCATTTTCTCTAACTTTTACTCTTGGTGGTATTCTCTCTAATACAGTTCCTTCTGTTGCTCTTATCAATGTTTGAGAATCTTTAGCAAAAGAATAATCTTCTAAATCTACTTTTCCCATTAGCCCTTTTCTTATTCTGCCATCTGCTTGAGTTCTTTCTACATATATTAAACTATCTTTTAAAGTTCTAAAGAAATTATTATTAATTAATTTTTTCATTTCTTCATTAACTTCTGCTATTTTTTCTGCAACATTATCTTCTTCCAAGTATATTTCTGGTAATGTTACTTTTAGAGTTGATGGTTCGTCTCCAACAATTTTAGTTACATCCTCCCAGTATTCTGGCTCTGATGTGTATTGATCACATGCTATAACAGCCCATTTGCTCATATCTGCGTTTTCTGGCAATAATATGTCAGCTTTTGAAAATGGTATTTTCATTTCTTCACATTCCTTTCTTTAAAATATATAAATTGAAAAATTTTTCAATTATTAGCTTAATAATTTTATTTTTTCTGTAACCATTTGATACTTTTGTGTATCAGGGTCTAGTTTTATTGATACAAGTGTGTCTTCTAGTGTGTCTGAATTTTGCTTTAAGTCTGTTGTAAAATACAAATTTATTTTATCTATTTCTAATTTGTTTATAACTATATGTTTAAATGCTTCTGCTATATGTTTTTCGTCTTCACATACTATTATTAACTGTGGTAATGCCGTATATCCACAATCTCCCGGCACAAAGTTTTCATAGAAATCCTTGTACATTCTAATTTTATCTGTCAATTTGTTTTGCCAATCATCTTCTCTTCTTATTACTTCAAATAAAAATTGTATTGATTTTTCGCCTTTGGTTAATTTTATTCCTCCACCTGATGCTTTAAATACCTTGCCTAATGTTTTAGCTTTTAATGCTGGCTTTGGAGTATATGACTCATATGCCTTAACCTTATTTAAATATGCTATAATAACCTGATTTCCTGCTAGTCTTTTTTTTATCATGGCAACTGGTTGTATTATCTGTTGGTTGCCATTTACATTCTATTCCTCTTGAATCTAGCAAGTATTTTCCCATTTTTTCTAAGCAGTATATTCTATATATTCCCTTTCCATCTTGAGAGTCAAAATAATATCTGGTTAATATTTTTGACTTTACTAATTGTTCCAATTTATTATTCAATTTCTCTTGTGAACCTACATCTATTCCCTTTTTCTCTAGCATTTGTAATATTTGTCTAGAAGTAATAAATTCAAATTCGTTTACTATCTCTAAAATAGTAAAGTGTAATTCATTTATATGTCCTAAGTTTATCCTCTGTACTATTTGGCTCATTGATACATAACCATCTTTTCCATCAAATACTTTTATCTCTCCAGGTCTAATTGCAAATGGAGAAACTGTTGCTTTTATTTCATTGTCTCTAACCATATTACTACTCATTCCTCTCTTTATTAGATATAGCTATTTTATCACAAAATAGCACATTTGTCTACTTTATTAGCTCCTTTATTTGACCGCTTTTTAAATACTTCCATTCTCCTAATTTCAAGTCTTTTACATTAATGTTTCCTATTCTACTTCTATGTAGTGCCAATACTTTTTTTCCTATTGCATTACACATTTTTCTTACTTCTCTATTTTTTCCTTCATGTATTGTTATTTCTATTCTAGATATATCTTTTACCTCGTCTATTTTTAATATTTTTACTTTTGCTTTTCCTGATATATAGTCATCTATTTTTACTCCTTTTTCAAGCATTTCTATTTCTTCTTTTGTAATTTTTCCTTTTAGAGTAACATTATATGCTTTTTCTATTTCATATTTTGGGTGAGTTACTTTATATATAAATTCTCCATCATTGCTTAAAATTAGTGCTCCTGATGTATACATATCTAGTCTTCCTACAGGCACAATTTTTTCTTTGATTTTTATTAAATCTAGTACTGTATCTCTATTAAATTGATCTTTTACGGTTGTAACGTAACCTATTGGTTTATTTAATAAAATGTATACTTTTTCTTCTACTGTTGACACAGGTTTACCTTCAAAAGTAACCTTATCCTTTTCAATATCTATTTTTGTACCTAATTCTGTTACTGTTTTTCCGTTCACTTCAACTTTTCCCGCTAAAATATATTCCTCTGCCTTTCGTCTAGAGCATATACCACTATTAGCCAAAAATTTTTGTAATCTAATTTGTTCCATTTTTTTCCCTTCATTTTTATCTATAATTTTTTTAATATTTCTTCAAAATACTGTGGCAGTGGGGCTGTTAATTCCATATGCTTATTTGTTATTGGATGCATAAATTCCAATTTATATGCATGAAGCATTTGTCCTTCTATACCAAACTCGTTTTTTCCATTTGAATATACTGCATCACCCACTACTGGATACCCTATTTCTGCCATATGTACTCTTATTTGGTGAGTTCTTCCTGTTTCTATTTTTATTTCTAACAGTGTATATTTAGAATATCTTTTTAAAACTTTAAAATGTGTTATAGCTTGTTTTCCATTTTTTGTTACTGCCATTTTTTTTCTATCTTTTGTACTTCTTCCTATTGGCATATTAATTGTAGCCTCTTCTTCCGGCACATTCCCTCTTACAAGTGCAATATATGTTTTTTTTACATTTCTTTCTTTTATCTGTTCGCTCATATTTATATGTGCTTTATCATTTTTTGCCACTATTATTAGCCCTGAAGTATCTTTATCTAATCTATGTACAATACCAGGTCTTAATTCTCCACCAATACCAGACAAACTGTTTTTGCATATCGATAAAATTGCATTTACTAATGTACCATCTGGATTTCCATTTGCAGGATGAACAACCATTCCTTTTGGCTTATTTACCACAATTATATCACTATCCTCATATATTATATCTAATGGTATTTCTTGCGCCTTTAATTTAGTTTCTTTTGCTTCTGGTACATCTATACTAATATTATCATTTGCTTGAACCTTATATGAAACTTTTTCTGATTTATCATTAACCAAAATATTGTTGCTTTCTATTAATTTTTTTATCATTGTTCTAGATAATTCGTTAAAATTCTCTGCTATATAAATGTCCAATCTTTTTCCCTTATCATTTTCATTTACTATTACATTTTTCATTTTATTTTAGTTCCTTTTTTAAGTTTTTTAATTCTCTTGTTGTATATATTGCCATATTTAATGCAAATGCTATCCATCCTATTACCACTAATATATCTGCTATATTAAAAGTTGGAAAATTAAATACTGGCGATATATCTATAAAGTCAATTACCCTTCCTCTAAATATTCTATCTATTAAATTTCCAAATCCTCCCGCTAAAATTAATGCTAACGAAATATTGGTAAATTTGTTTGTCATCTCTCTTTGTTTTACCATAAATCTGATAATTATTATAATTATAAATATGCTTATTATAATATTACTAATTCCTCCATTTGAATTAATCCCAAATGCCACACCTTTATTCTCTACATATGTAAAATTCAATATGTTCTGTATTACAGTTATTGAATTTTCTTTAATATTTGTTATTACTAACCATTTTGTTAATTGGTCAAATATTATTAATGTTAGTATTAATAATGTCAATAAAATTGCTCTTTTTTTCATTTATATAACCATTCCTTTATTTGCATCTTTCATAAACCACAAAATTATCGTCATTATACATTTCTAAAAATCCAGAGTCATTAGAAATAAATGTATTTAATTTTGATTTTTTCTTTAATATAATATGAGTTATATCATATTTTTCAAAAGTATCTTCATAATATCTCTCCATACTTGATGTTTTGATGAAATCTGTGAATATATCTCTACCGTCGTATTCTCCGTTTTCTGCACGTTTTCCATTAAATTCTGGTGCATATAAATCTGCCCTAGAATCTATAAATACAGGAACTCCTTTGTATAACAAATAGCTTCCATAATTATATTCATTAAACAACTTCATATTTTTTACATCAAGGTTTTGTAAAATCCATTCTGTTGCTTCTACAGGATAGTTCTTTTTACTTACAAAACTATTTCCTATTTTTCCACTATACATTCCCAAACTCATTATTATCACTAATAATATTACAATTGCATCAACTTTTTTATTATTTAATGCACTCAACAGTTCATTTTTTGCTTCTGGAGCATATTTTTCAAACATACTTGCAACAAGTTTTGAAAATATAAATGAGCCTATAAGCACCAATAAAGATGTTTGCCTTCTTGTCATAAATGCTAATAGTACCAATCCTGAAAGCATAAATAAATCTCTTAATTTAATTTTTGTATCTGTAAAAATTAATATAACTAGAAACATTACTAAAACAACCATAATTGGAATATTATTTATTAACGTTAATGGTAAGTGCTCGCTAATATTGTTAGTAGTATTCCCCTGCATTGTTTTTACTAAGTAGGTATATGGTGTTGTTCCAAGTGGTGTTAATAATCCCGTAAAAACAGATATAAATAATATAACAATTAAACCTTTTGTTGCTGTTTCTTTTTTTATTTTAATTTTATATGGATTTTTTCTTCTTTTTCTTTCTTTTTCTAATACTTTTAGATGATTTTCTTTTATCTTTTCTAACTGTACTTCAAGTTCAATAGCCTGATTTTCTTTTCCACTTTTATAAAACTTTTCAATTCTGCCTTTAAATCTCCTAACTTGCATTTTATAAAATAAGTCTGATTCTATTATTGATGCCATAATGTATTCTGCTATATATGGCAAAAATAAAACAAAGTAAAATGGCCATACTGCAACATGTATGTTTGCTATAAAAGTAGAAATTGCTAGTAATCCAAACAAAAATATCCTTTTATTTGTTTTTATATAATTTTCTATAAATAAAATTGTTAAAGCAAACAATATAAATGTTACTAGTTGCGCTCTAGCTGCAATATAATTTTTTAATAAATATAGCACTCCAAGTGTTACTAAAAATGATATTATGTTGTTTTTGGATAATTTTGAATTGACTAAATATATCACTATGCCTAATATAACACTTAAAACAACCGTTGCTATATATACCGCCGTAAAACCTCCTATTCCTGTGTTTTCTCCTAAGTTATATGTTATATATGTTCCTGTATCATATGCCCAATGTGGATACGTGTATGGCAAGTTTTCATGCCAAGAAAATGGATCTTGCATATCTATTCCGTTTTCTAATATGTGCTTACCTATAGCAATTGTATAATATGTGTCATTTTGAAATGTAATTGGTGTAATTGAAAATGCAAATATAATTATTGATACAATAGCTATGACGTCAATTCTTTTTATTTTTTTCATGTATAACCTCCAGTTATATGTTAAACTCTGTATATATTGCACTATGGTCTGATGTTCCTTTGGCATCTATTGTTTCAAATTTTATTAATTCTATATTTCTTGAGTAAAAAATTGTGTCTATACAGCCTTGTCCGAGTTCAGAAAACCATGTATCTTCTATATTGTTTATTTTATCCAATTTTCTATTTAATATTTCGTATTCTTCATAGCTCTCTTTTTCTTCAAATATATACTTCCCCTTGCCCAATCTCGTTACTCCTACGTTAAAGTCTCCGCCTACTATTATTATTTCACTTGGATCTATTTTGCTTATAATTCTGCACAATTCTTTTGCAGCTAATATTCTCTCGTCTTCATATGTTGATAAATGTACTGAAAATAAATTCAGTTTTGTAGTTCCTAATGATATTCTGTTATATAATATTCCTCTTTGTTCATGTTTTGTGTCTGTTAATGGCATTAAATAATTTGCCGAAAAAGATATTAGAAATTTGCTTATTATTCCGTCACCATAGTATCCATCCTCTAGTGTTATATTACTTTCCATTGAACAGTAATATAACCCAACTTTTTTTGCAAATTCTCTAATTTGGTTCATTTCTCCTGCCCTTTTTGTGTACATATCTACTTCTTGTAAAAATATTATATCTGGTTTGTATTCTTTTATTAAATTAGCCTGTCTTTCTATATCTACTTTATTATCTGTTCCTCTTCCGTGTGCAACATTAAATGTAATAATTTTTAATAACATTTAATCACCCTCTTTTTTATTTTTACTCTTCAATTATATCAAAGAAGGTAACACAATTACAATAAAAAAAGCATAAAAAAATACCCCATAAGAGGTATTTTTTTATATTAATTATTTATTTGCTTTGCAACTTCTTCTGCAAAGTTTTCTTCTCTTTTTTGTAAGCCTTCACCTTTTTCAAATCTTGCAAATCTAATTATTTTAGCATTGTTTTCTTCTGCTAGTTTAGATATTTTTATATCTGGATTTTTAACAAATTCTTGCTCTACTAAGCATATTTCTCCGTAGAATTTTCCAATTCTACCTTGAACCATTTTTTCTGCTATTTCTGCTGGTTTTCCTTCATTCATGGCTTGAGCTTTTAATATTTCCATTTCCTTTTGTAATCTGTCTGATGGAACAGAATCTCTATCTAAATATTCTGGTTTTGCAGCTGCAATTTGCATACATATATCTTTTGCAAATTGGCTATTTCCACCTTCTATTTCTACTAGAACTCCTATTTTTCCATCTCCATGTATATAGCTTTCTACTAAACCTGTTGTTTCAAATCTTTCGAATCTTCTAATAGACATGTTTTCACCTATTGTAGCAATTTTTCCTGTTAAAACCTCTCCAACTGTTTTGCCTTCTTCTGATATAGATGGTTGTTCTAATAATTCCTCTACTGTTGCTGGATTTTTTTCAACTACTTGTCTTGCAACATCTGCTACAAAACTTCTAAATTCTTCGTTTTTAGCAACAAAGTCTGTTTCTGCATTTACTTCTACTACTGCCCCTATTTTTTTATCTTCTGAAACATAAGTAGTAACTAAACCTTCTGCTGCAATTCTATCTGATTTTTTAGCAGCTTTAGCAATTCCTCTTTCTCTTAAAAGTTCAATTGCTTTTTCTTCGTCTCCATTAGTTTCTGCTAAAACTTTTTTACAGTCCATCATTCCTGCGCCAGTTTTCTCTCTTAATTCTTTAACTTGGTTTGCTGTTATCATAGTTGTTTATCTCCTTTCGCTTTTTAGATTTATTTAATTAGTTTTCTTCAGCTGTTTCTACAACTTCTTCCATGCTTTGTGGTTCTTCTTCTGCTACTTGTTCTTCAACTACTTCTACATCCATAGATTCGCCTTGTCTTCCCTCTATAACTGCATTTGCCATGCAATCTGCTATTAATTTAACTGCTCTTATAGCATCATCATTTCCTGGAATAGCGTAATCTACGTCTTCTGGATTACAGTTTGTATCTATTAAACCAATAACTGGTATTCCTAATTTCTTAGCTTCTAATATTCCTATTCTTTCTTTTTTAGGGTCTACTATAAACATAACTCCTGGAAGTTCTTTCATTTCTTTAATTCCTCCAAGGTTCTTTTCTAGTTTTTCCATTTCCTTTTTTAGAAGTATAACTTCTTTTTTAGGTAACACATCAAATGTTCCATCTTCTTGCATAGTTTCTAATTGTGTTAATCTGTCAATTCTTTTTCTGATTGTATCAAAATTTGTTAATGTTCCGCCTAACCATCTTTGGTTAACATAGTACATACCGCATTTTTCTGCTGCTTCTTTCATGCAATCTTGTGCTTGTTTTTTAGTTCCAACAAATAGAACTGTTTTTCCTTCTTCAGCTTGTTGTTTTAAAAAGCTGTAAGCTTCATCTAATTTTTTAGATGTTTTTTGTAAGTCGATAATGTGGATTCCATTTCTAGCTTGAAAAATATATTCAGCCATTTTAGGATCCCATCTTCTTGTTTGATGTCCAAAGTGAACACCTGCTTCTAGTAATTGTTTCATTGCAACTACTGCCATTTTTAATTCCTCCTTTTAGTTTTTCCTCCACATAGCTTTAGCATTTAAGAAGACTTGCCATTACTAGCAAGCACTTTTCCTAAACTAGCCATATGTGTGTTTTAATTAACAGACAATATTATATCAAAAACTCTTGCAAAAAGCAAGAGTTTTGAATTATTTTGTTTTGTTAGATATGAAGTGGATTGCACTCTTTAATAAATATGATTAGCATTTGTTGAATAGGTGAATTGAGTCTACACTTCAACAATTTTCAATCCTAAGTTTGATTAGTAACCTTTGAGTTTTACATTAGTTTATTTAATTGTCTTCATATAATTTCAAACTTATTGTGAATTATTTTTTTTATTATTTATTATTTGCATTTGGTAATCTAATAATATTTCATTGTCACCATTCTCTTGTCTTTTATTTTCAACAGAGCATAACTCATTATATAAATCTTCTTCTACGACATCTTCATACATTCCATCGTCACATTTATATACAAAATCTACATACATTTCTACATTCTCTTTTAGCTTCCCTAAATTTCTAAAATCAACTTTTTTTGATATATCCTCATATAAACATAAGTATTCCACTCCTTTATACTCAAATTTATCAAAAACTATATACTCTCTTCCCGCAAAAATCATCTTTTGAACCTCAATCATAAGTTTTCCTCCATTTTCTTATCTTATTATCTTTCTATATCCTCTTCACTATTTTGTCTATTTTCATTATCTCCATCTTTTGGTAATTCATTTCCTTTAGAAGGTCTTGTCTTCCATTTATTCCTTTTTTTACGTTTATTTCTTGCTTTTCTTGCTAAAGCATTATCTGTTCCTCGTAGTGTCATAGCCGCTAGCGCAATTGGTGTAAGATAATCAGGGCGTATTACTATTGTTCCCTGTGGTGTATACGTTAATCCATTTAGACTTTGAAGGCATGGTTTCAATTGCTCTATTGCTTTAAAAATTCTTTCACTTGCCATCGGTCCATAATTCAATACAGCCTTTCCACCATTATTCATAAACTCTTCTGCTACTCTTACTGTAGTACTTCTATCAAATGGCCATCCTTTAAATGTATTTACAGCATTTTGCATTGTGGCATTTATGTCTGGTGCTATTCCTGTACTTTCTGCTGTATGTAAAGCTATATCCTCTGGGCTAGCTCCCCAACCGTGTCTCCATTTGTATCCAGCTCCACCAACATCATGTGCACCTGTAAGGCTCGCAAATGTTTGCATTCTTTCGGTTTGAGCTTCTGTTGCTTGTACTGCAGCCCTTGCTCCAGGAACATTGTTTTGCAAATCTGCAATTTGTTGGTTTACCATTCTTGCTTGCTGGTTTTGATGTTGAATACTGCTATTAACCCTAGAAGCTTCTGTAGCATTTACTGCATTATTGTTCATTACATCTTGATTATATTGTTTAATTATACTTGCGTCTTGTATTGCTTTTATTAATCCTCTAGCAACCATTGCTGTTCCAACTATCGTAATTATATTAGAAACTGCATCGTCGTTATCGAAGCCTTTATAAAAAACTCCCTCACATCTATTCCTGTCACCTGTGTTATGTGTAACTCCCAGTGTTATTCCACTATTTGTATTTTCCTCCATTAGCATTTCATGGTCTAAAAATGCCTGAACTTCATCAAAACTGTTTCCTTTTTCTCTTGCAATTCTCATTCTTGCTTCAATTGCTGCTTGTTCTTTTTCCAATTCCACGTTTTTAGTAAATCTTTTTCCAAACTTTCTTCCTTGTATGTTTGAGCCTTCTCTAGCCGCTCTATTTTCCTCTTCGAGTCCATGGATACCTCCACCACATTGTTCCAAAGCGCCTTCTTCTCTTGCTTTTTCAATTTCTCTAAGTATATCCACATTTTGCCTATCAAGGTTTTCTTTTTGAGCTATTAAATCTGCTTTTTCTTTTTCCGTTAATTTCGGATTCTTCAGCAATTCAGCTATTTCTGCTGATTTTTTATGTTGAATAGCTAAAGCAATAAATCCTGCTTTTATAACTTTGTTTCTTTCGATATTTCTATTTTGAGTTTCCCTGGTTGCTCTTTCAAGAACACATTGCCTTACTGAAGGTGATACAGCATTTTCATGACCCTTATAAGATTGCAGACCTTTATACAGTGTTTCGAACTCATCAGCTGGTAATTCGTCTATGTTTTTTTTCAATTTTTCCATTTTTTCCTTTGTCGCTTTTGTTGTGAAGATCTTTGAATAGATTTTACGTATTCCATGCACAACCAGTTTAGCTGTATTTCCAATCCACCTCAAAGAATTATGAACCCAATCTCCTTTATCATATTTAACTTTCATCAATGCCACATCCTTAAATTGATATCTACTTATTTGCCCATAGCTCAAAGCATTTTTGGCTGCATCAATTTTGGATAGAATTTCTCCAAACATTAACGGTTCTTTTTTAGGCTCTGGTTCCGGTTCCGGTATTATTTTCTCTATCTTTTTCCTTTTTGTTATTGTGTATTTGTTATAAGCTCCATCATCTGAGCCATATGCCCCGCCTTCTCCATAACTCAATTCATACTCGGCATCTTCGTTTTTGTTTTCTTCGCCTGTTATACCATGTGGATCATATACATTACTAGGATCAATATTGGCTTGTTGCAATGCATTTAGGTAATTGTTTCTAAAATCAATTCTTCCACTTGCTTCGAATTCTGCAATTGGTTCTTCATTAGTATTTTCTTCGTTTTCCTGCATATTACTAATTTGCTCTTCTAATTCTTTTTGTTGTCTTTCTAGTTCGTTTTTTTCTCTAATCAAAGATTCTCTCTCTTCCGGCTCTACTGGATATTCCTCATCTTCAAGTTCTACGTCAATCATTTTAATTCTGTCTTTTACATCCTTTAGTCGCTTTTCTAATTCTTCTCTACTCATATTCTCCCCTTCTTTATTTTATTTTTTACTTTTCCGTTCAATTACATACAGCTATATTTATAATAACATATTTTTACATTTTTTTCAAGATGTTTACTGTTTGTCACAAAAATATTACATATTTGTAATGCTTCTGTAATATTTGAGTGATCTTTGTGCCATTTTTTCGTATCTAATTTTTTTATCTCTTATTTTTTCATCTAATTCAGGGAGGATTCCGAAATTTGCATTCATTGGTTGAAAATTTTTATTTGATGTTGATATGTAATTTGCTAGTGCTCCTATTACTGTTTCGCTTGGGAATTCTGCTTTGCACTTTATTTTGCCACTTTTAAAATTTAAGCATGCATTTATTCCTGATACAAGTCCAGATGCTATTGACTCCACATATCCTTCTACTCCTGTTATTTGCCCTGCAAAATATATGTTAGGGTCTTTTTTTAGATTATATGTATTATCTAATAATTCCGGAGAATTAATAAATGTGTTTCTATGCATAACTCCATATTTAACAAATTCTGCATTTTCTAGTCCCGGAATTAAACTAATTACCCTTTTTTGTTCGCCAAACTTTAAGTTTGTTTGAAAACCAACTATGTTAAATAAATTTCCTTCTGTGTTATCTTGTCTAAGTTGTACTATTGCATACGGTCTTTTCCCTGTTCTTAAATCTGTAAAGCCTACTGGTTTAAGTGGTCCAAATCTTAGTGTATCTATTCCTCTTTTTGCCATTACTTCTATCGGCATACATCCTTCAAATATTTCTTTTTTCTCAAAGTTGTGAAGTTCTACTATCTCTGCATTTATTAATTCATTACAAAAAATCTCATATTCTTCTTTATTCATTGGCAAATTTATATAATTATTTTCTTGCTCCTGCTCTATTCTTTTTTTCCAATCTTCAATTGTCTCTTCTTTTCCTCGTTCTTGCTTATATCTGTCTCCCCAGAATGCTATATTCATATTTATAGAGTTTTTTTCTATTATAGGTGCTGCTGCATCATAAAAATGTAGCCCTTTTTCCCCTGTTATTTCTTTTATTTCTTTTGATAAAGCATCTGAAGTAAGTGGTCCTGTTGCAATAATCACAAGTCCGTTTTTCGCTATTTTTTTTAATGATATTTCTTTTCCAATTTCTTGTCTTATTATTTCTATATTTTTATATTGTTTTAATTGTTTTGTTACTTCTTCTGCAAATTTTTCTCTATCAACTGCTAGTGCTTGTCCTGCTGGGACATTTACTTTATCTGCAATTTTTATAAGCAATGAATCTAATCTTCTTAATTCCTCTTTTAACAAGCCACACGCATTTGTTATTAAATTTGATTTAAATGAATTGCTACATACTATCTCTGCTAGGTTACTATTGTTGTGCGCTGGTGAAAAATTATGTGGTTTCATTTCGTACAACTTTACATTTATTCCTCTTTTTGCTATCTGATAAGCTGCCTCTGAGCCTGCTAGTCCTCCGCCTATTATTGTTATATATTCCTCCATACATCTTCTTCTTTCTTAATTTTTTCTCAAAAATACAACTAGTCTTTGTTTAATTGTACAAAAACTAGTTGTTCTTCTTACATTAATATTCCGATTATACATTTTCTTACATTATTTGTCAATTCAATTAATTCATCTTTTAAAATTTATTTACTAATAATTAACAACGTAATTTTTTTAATTTTCTATTTATATTTTTGACATTTTGTGATAAAATAATCTAAATTATTTTAGAAGGAGTATTAATTATGAATTTAAATAAATGTTGTCGTTGTAGTTGTTTTTATTCTAGTGAAGGTAATGTTTGTCCTAATTGTCAGCCAAAGGATTTTAATGAAATTGCAAAATTAAAAAATTATTTTGATGTCAACTCTAATTTTGATTCTATTGAGTGTATTTCTGCAAATACTGGAATAACTTTAAAAAATTTAAATAGATTTTTAAATCAGGAAGAATTTTCTAAGTTTTCTAATAAGTTTAATAGTTCTGGTAATATTGGAATTGATTTATAATTAATTATATGTTTAAAGGTCGCTATATGACAGCGACCTTTTGTTTAAATAATTTTTATTATTGTTTTTTTAATTTCTGGAATTTTGTTTTCTATTTTATATATTTTTTTTATTCGCTCCACTGCTTCGTTTGCCTTTTCTTTGTCATTGGCATGTATATATGCTATTACATCTCCTGTATATACTTTATCTCCAACTTTTTTCTCCAACACTATTCCAACTGTTTTGTCTATTTCATCTTCTTTTTTTATACGTCCTGCTCCTAAAAATACTGATAATCTGCCTATTTGTTCTGCATCAATACTTGTTATATATCCATCTTTTTCACATATTACAGAAATTACATATTTTGATTTTTCAAATTTTTCTGGCTCGTCTATATATAAAACATCGCCATTTTGATTTTGAATTAATTGTTTAAACTTTTCTAGTGCTTTTCCATTTTGAATGTTCTCCAACATTTTCTTCTTATTTTCTTCTATGCTATTTCCTTTTCCTGCTAATTTTATCATATGAGCTCCAAGCTCTAGCACAACTTGTTTTACGTCTTCTTCCATCTTTCCTCTAAGTGCTTCTATTACTTCTAATATTTCCAATGTATTGCCTACGTTTTTTCCAAGTGGTTCGTCCATATTTGTTATTACACATACTGTTTCTTTATCTGCTAGTTCGCCTATTTTTTTCATTATTGTTGATAGTTTAATTGCATCTCCCTCATTTTTCATAAATGCTCCACTACCACAGGTTACATCTAGTACAACCTTGTTTGCTCCTGCCGCTATTTTTTTGCTCATTATGCTAGATGCTATTAATGACATATTTTCAACACAACTTATGGTGTCTCTTAAAGCATATATTTTTTTATCTGCTGGTGCCAAGTTTAAGGTTTGTCCTATTAGACTAATTCCTATTTTTTTTACATTGCGTTTAAAAGTCTCTATATCAACATTTGTTGTATATCCTGGTATTGATTCTAATTTATCTATTGTTCCGCCTGTAAACCCTAACCCTCTTCCTGACATTTTAGCAACAGGAATTCCTAGTGATGCAATTATTGGCGCCAAAATTAATGTGACTTTGTCTCCTACACCGCCTGTGCTGTGTTTATCTACCACTGTTCCTATTTCTGATAAATCTAATACATCTCCTGAATGTGCCATTGCTAATGTTAAGTTGGTAGTTTCTTCTTCATCTAATTTATTTATATAAATCGCCATTATTAATGCAGCTGCTTGATAATCTGCTATAGTATTATTAGTATATTCTTTTACAAAAAAATCTATTTCTTCCTTAGACAATTTTTTATTGTCTCTTTTTTTAGCAATTATATCTAATATATTCATTGTTAATCTCCATTCTTTTGTCACAAAATATTGCACATTTTATATAATATTTTTTACAAAACTTCTTCTATGTAATGGGCATAATCCATTTTCTCTTATTGCTTGCATATGTGCTGCTGTTCCATACCCCTTATGTTTTGCAAATCCGTATTGTGGGTACATTTCATCCATTTTTCTCATAATTCTGTCCCTTGTTACCTTTGCAATTATTGAAGCACATGCAATTGAATAGCTTATTGCATCTCCATGTATTATTGACTTATATGGTATTCCTAGTGTATCTATTCCTGTTAGTGCATCAACTAAAATAACATCTGGTTTTTTTATATTTTTTTCTTCTAGCTTTTCTTCCATTTGCCTTATTGCAATTGTTAATCCCTTTTTAGTAGCATTTAAAATGTTTATTTGGTCAATTTCCTCTTGATCTATTATTCCTACTCCATATGCAATTGCTTCTTGTACAATTTCCTCATATATTTTTTCTCTTTTCTTTTCTGATATTTTTTTAGAGTCATTTACTCCTTCTATCATTGATTCTTTTGGCATTAAAGAACAAGCAACAACAACTGGTCCTGCAAGAGGTCCTCTTCCTGCTTCATCTATTCCACAAATTGATACTATGCCTTTTTCATACAAGATTTTCTCTTCTTTTTTTAAGTTTAATAATCTTTCTACTTCTTTTTCTTTCATTACTTCTCATCTTCTTTTACTATTTCTTTTTCATCACTTAAATTGTTAAAATCTGATAATTTATAGTATTCATTATCCCCAACTTTAATACCTTTTGTGTATAATACTTCCATATTATCATAATTAACAATATAATATTCGTTTGGTTCTATATTTATATTACTTAACCCCATTGTTGTTAAGTCTTCTTTTTTTAAAATATAATATTTACTGTTTTCTTCTATTTCTATATTTTGACTTTTCAAAAAATCTTTTACTTTTTGATCTTGTTGTTCAATTAATATTTTTGTACCAATTAGCTCTTTTTTTAACGCTTTTTCTTCTTCTGCAACCATTTTTGCCTTTCCCTGTATTGCCAACATATTTGTTTTAATTGTTTCACTTTCTTCATTTCTATATTGTTGTTGTATATATAATATTACTCCTATTGCAAAAGCAATTATTATAATTACTAAAAAAATTGTTGCAATATATGTAAGTCCTTTTTCATCTTTCATTGCCGTTTTATCGTTCCCTTCTCAATCTGTTTTACCATATTATATATAATTTTTATTCTAAAAACAAGAGGATTATGTTTTATGATTTTATTTTTTTCACATTTATTTCACATTTTTTTCATAATTCTCTTGTATTATATTTATAGTTTAGGTTATTATATAATCAAATAAATTTTTGGAGGTATTAAAATGGACGAAAATAATAGTAACAATAGTTTTAAAAGTGTCGATTCTACTAATTTTAATTCTTCTTATAAAGAATTTAAAAACAGCGAAAAAAAATTTAATTTTGGGTTTGCCAAAAATGTATTGGCTCCGTTTTTGTTTGGGGTTATAGGAAGTGTAACTGTAATTGCAGTGTCTCTTAACGTTCCAACCATAAAAGAAAATATCGTTAAAAAGTTAGTTAGTGTGGAATCACCTAATAGTTATGGTGATAATACTAATACTGCAAACATTAATACTCAAATGGTTTCTTTAGTTGGATATTCTGAAACAGGTGTTGGCGTTGCTTCTAAGGTTCGTCCTTCTATCGTTGGAATAGAAGTTGAATATTCTGTAAATTCTATATTTTATAAAAATAAATCGACTGCAACAGCTGCTGGTTCTGGAATAATCATTAGCGAAGATGGATATATTTTAACAAATAACCACATAGTAAACTCTTCTTCTACTTCTTATTATTATGAGCTTGGTAAGGCTAATAAAGTTACTGTTACCTTATATAATGATTCAACAAAATACGATGCTACCATTGTCGGAACAGATTCTCAAACTGATTTAGCTGTTATTAAAATAGAAAAGAATGGATTAAAAGCTGCAGAACTTGGTGATTCTGATGCTGTTCAAGTAGGAGAATTTGCTATGGCTATAGGAAATCCTCTAGGACTAGCTGATAGTGTTACTGCAGGTATTGTAAGTGCTGTAAATAGAGAAGTTTCTGATCAAGATGGTAACTCTTATGTTGCAATTCAAACAGACGCTTCTATAAATTCAGGAAACAGTGGTGGGGCATTAGTAAATAGTAAAGGACAAGTAATTGGTGTTAACACTCTAAAACTTTCTGGAACAGGCGTTGAAGGAGTAGGATTTGCAATTCCTATTAACTCTACAAAAGAAATATATGAACAATTAATTCAATATAATAAAGTTAAAAGACCATACATTGGAATTGGTGGAATTGACTTAGACGAGCAAACAGCTGAAGATAGGAATTTAGTAGTAGGAATTTATATAAAAACTATAGAAGATTTTTCTGCAGGTGAAAAAGCCGGATTAAAAATTGGCGACGTTATAATAGAAGTAGATGGTACCAAAGTTACAAAAATGGACGAATTAAATGCAATTAAGAACCAAAAGCAAATTGGTGATACTTTAAAATTGAAAGTTTTTAGGGAAGGCAAAGAAAAAGAAATAACTGTAACTCTACAAGAACAACCTTAATATGCAAAAAATCACATTGAGTTCACACAATGTTCAAAAAAGACTGATATATTATACTTAGTTGATAAATAATTACTCCTTTATCAACATATATAAAACATCCCCTTTTGTTTTTAAGCCCCATGTCAAACGACATGGGGCTTTTTTTATTGTCCTTTATATACATATTTTTCAGGGTTTGCTTGAACTCCATTGTTCCTTAATTCAAAGTGTAAATGGTTGCCTGTTGAGTTTCCTGTTGAACCAACTGCTGCTATTACATCTCCTGCTTTAACCTTCTGACCTTCTGTTACGTATAGTTTACTACAATGTCCGTAATATGATTCTACACCGTTTCCATGGTCTATTACAACTAGGTTTCCATATCCTCCCCATTCTTCTGCACATGTTATTGTTCCATCCGCAACAGCTTTTATTGGAGTTCCGTAATTTGCACCTATATCTATTCCCATATGTGTATGGTCTCTTATGCTTTCCACTGCTCCAAATCTTGATGTTATTACTCCAGAAACAGGCACACACGCTAAATATACTCCATTTATTGATTTATTTTCTATTATATCTAATTCCTGTGTCATGCTATTTCTTGCTGTTTTTACAGTTGCTGATTCACATTCTTGCATATCTTCTGTATATAATTCTTTAATTCCTATATTCAGCTCTAAAGTATTATACTCTTCTTTTAGGTCAGCTACTAATGTTTCGGCTTCCTCTAATGTATTTACTTTTGACTTTTCTTCTCCATCTAAAGTTATTGCATATAGTCTATAAGTAAATTTCATACCTTCTTCCATTTTAGATAAAATTGTATTTTCATTTGTATTTTCATTTCTATTAATTAATCTTAATCCATATTTAGGTGTATTTTCTATATCTACAAAAGCTATGTTTGTTTTTTTCAAATCGCTTATATAGTTATCTATTTCTTGTTCAAATTTTTCTTTACTTTCTACATAGCCAACTTCTTCGCCATTTATTGTTACTAAAGAAACTAATTTATATTTAGATAATGTAATTAATGTTATTATTATAGTTGCTATTGCTATTATATTAATAAATATAAACATTTTCTTTGTATAATATTTAATTCGTTGTACTAAAATATATATTCACTCTCCTTTGCGTCTACACGACAGTTTTAATTATACTATATATTTTAAATCATTTCAACCTCAATATTTATTATTGACTAATTATAAGTAATTATTAACAGTTTGATTAATTTTATTTGCTAATTTTTAGTGTATTTTCCTTATTTTTCCTCCTGATACCTCGTTTTTTCTCGTTTTTTTATCTCTTGACTTTTAATTTTTGACATTACTTAATTTTTTTGTAAAGTTAGGATTAATTCCTCCTAGTGTCTCTTCTTTATTTAATCTTTTTTGGATTTCAACTATCACTAGTGGCAATAATGATATACTTATGGTATATATCCATTGCAGATTTGTTAATGGAACAAGTTCGAACACATTTGCTATTGAAGGTATTATTACAACAATTATTTGCAATAATGTTCCCAGTATAAATGCACCTATTAAATATTTATTATCCCATAATCCTGCTTTAAATATTGATTCTTCACTTCTTATATTAAAACTATGAACTAACTCTAACACACCTAATGACACAAATGCCATTGTTCTTGCTACTTTTATTCCATACAATTTATTTCCTATGCTAAAAGCTAATAATGTTAATATTCCAATCATTACTCCCTCTATAATTATTTTGTTCCATAAACCATCTGCAAATATTCCTTTTTTAGGGTTTCTTGGTTTTTTATTCATTATATTTTTTTCTGGTGGTTCTAGTCCTAATGCTATAGCTGGAAAAGAGTCGTAAACT
>ERZ859738.55-NODE-55-length-81422-cov-6.601853_pt1 | contig 81422 bp, 106 predicted proteins | sample MGYA00510122_ERZ859738 | MGnify/ENA primary metagenome ERZ859738 (study PRJEB30046, sample SAMN00715139) | human gut metagenome | study: EMG produced TPA metagenomics assembly of the A metagenome-wide association study of gut microbiota in type 2...
ACGGGTGGGGGGGGGGGGGGGGTGGGGGGGTGCTCTTTGCTCCGCACAAGGGAGTACCCCCTTGTGATGCAGTTTCTTTAACTGGCACGTCTGCCAGTATTTTAGCATACATTCTCAAAAAAGGCAACAGGATTAAAAAATTAACTATGCTGGAAATCTGACAGCTTATTTTCGAAAAAGCGGGTATGATAAGCATATCCTATCATAAGCAGGAGGAAACAGTATGTACGGCCTTAAAAATATTGAAAAATCCACGGTTCTGACGCTCAAAGAGCAGGTCGCGTATCAGCCCGGTCAGGTTGTGAGCAAGACCCTTGCGCAGAACGACGCGCTGAGTGTGACGCTCTTCGCCTTTGACAAGGGCGAGGAGATCAGCACCCACGAATCCGGCGGCGACGCGTTCGTCACCTGCCTTGACGGCACGGGCCGCATCACCATCGACGGCGTGCCATACGAGCTGCACGAGGGCGAGTCCATCGTCATGCCCGCGCGCCATCCCCACGCCGTCTACGGTCAGGAGCAGTTCAAAATGCTGCTGGTCGTGGTATTCTGAGGGAGTCTTTTCACCTGCACGTGGGGCGGGCAACTCTGTCCGCCTCTGCGCAGCTTGCAGGCAATTGTTGAATTCCATGCAAAACGGGGGGGGCGCGGGCGCGCGCGTTTTTTTTATACAAAAACGGGTGTCTGTTAGGGGCGGCGAGGCGGCCCGCCGTTTTGTTGTTCAAAAGGGTCTGGTTTCGAGATCCATAAAATCGTGGATCACGTCGAGTATGTGGATGGGTTCGAGCTGCTGATCGGTACAGAGTTTTGTCAGCCGGACGACGCCGGGACGGTTGTTGGAAAAGGGCGCGGTGATTGCAATGGTCGTCCAGCAGCCGCTCAGGTACTGCTGGCCCAGAATGCCGTATGCATAAAGCATTCTTGCCGCGCCGTGCGCCTCGTAGAGCACGTACCGGTAAGCGGATTCCGGAACCTCGCTGACCGGGTCTGCCGAAAGCGTGTCCAGCTTGTCCCACTCGGCTGAGATCCGAAACGCGGTCTGTAAAAGCGAAACAGCTTCCTTTGCAAGCTCCTGTGCACGCGGGTGCAGCGTCTGAAGCTCCGCAAGCAGCGCGTCCGCGCTGAATAATCCGCGCGCATCCGCGTATTCCGGCCCTGAAATCAGCTGGGCCGGTGAAATCGAGAGGCTTTTCGCAAGCTCCTCGATGGAATCCGAGCGCAGGCATTTGTCCCCCTTCAGATATTCCTGAAAGGTCGAACGCGGAATGCCGAGTTCCTTTGAGAATTCCAGCTTCGTCTTTCCAGCCGCGTTCATTTTGCGCTGTAATGTGGCTGCAATGTTTTTCTCTATCTGCATATTACAAAGCCACCTCCTCACTACAAGAAGATGATAGAAAGGAGGACGCCTCCGGTAAATGCCGCCTTCCCGGCAAATCTGCCAGCTTTCCGGCACATAGGAAACCGCAGCACCCACAGCGTCCGCGCGCTGAAAAGACTCTGAATTACTTGGTGCCGAAGATGCGGTCGCCCGCGTCGCCGAGGCCGGGGACGATGTAGCCGTGCTCATTGAGCTTCTCATCGACTGCGCCGCAGTAAAGCTCAACATCGGGGTGCTTTTTGGTGATGAGCTCGATGCCCTCGGGAGCAGCAACGAGGACCATGAGCTTGATGTGCTTGCAGCCGACTTCCTTCATGAACTTCACCGCAGCAGACGCGCTGCCGCCGGTGGCGAGCATGGGGTCGACAATCATGATATCGCGCTCGGCGATGTCCTTCGGCATCTTGCAGAAGTAGACGTGCGGCTCAAGCGTTTCCTCGTCGCGGAACATACCGATGTGGCCGACACGGGCAGACGGAACCATGCGCAGAACGCCGTCGACCAGTCCAAGACCGGCGCGCAGAATGGGCACGACTGCAATTTTCTTACCGGCCAGCGTCGGCTCCTCCGCCGTGCAGATCGGCGTTTCGACCGTCTTGGTGGTGAGCGGCAGATCACGGGTGGCCTCATAGGTGATGAGCATCCCGATCTCGCTGACCAGCTCCCGGAAATCCTTGACGCTGGTGTTTTTATCGCGCATGATCGTCAGCTTGTGCGCGACGAGCGGATGATCCATGACGTGTACGTGTTCTCCAAATGCTTTCGTGCTCATGATGTTGCTCCTTTGTCTTTTCTATTATTCAATTATTTTTTCAAATAAAAGTCCTTGTCATGCTGCCGCGTGCGCTCTGCCTGCGCCTGACGCAGATAATTGGGCGTCAGCGCGGCGGCGTCTGCCGGTTCGCCCGCGGCGATCTTTTCCATTGCGGTCAGCGCCACGCCGGAGGCCCTTTGCTGGCGCAGATGCTCGGGAAGCAGCCGCAGCGGCAGATTCTCCTCCTTCAATGTGTCAAAAACGAGCTTCGCGCCGTCGCCGGCGAGATACACAGGGCCTGGAATATTTTTCAGTTCCTGCGACAGCTCTGAAATTGCGATTGCGCGGTCCTCCGTGCGGCGCAGGAGCGCTCCATCGGTCCAATTGAACAGCGCGTTATAGATTTGCCCCTTCCGCGCGTCCATGCAGGCGCAGTAAACGCCGTCGGCGCAGGCTGCGCCGCGCACCATGGCCTCCAGCGTCGAAACGCCGTAGAGCGGGAGCTGACGGCCCCACGCGAAGCCCTTGGCACAGGCCATGCCGATGCGCACGCCCGTAAAGCTGCCTGGCCCGGCGGCGACGGCGACAGCGTCGATATCCTGTGGGGTCAGATCACAGCCGGAGAGCATATTTTTTGCCAGCTCCATCAGCGTTCTGCTGTGGGTCTGGCCGGAATTCTGCATATATTCCGCAAGCAGGCAGCCGTCGGACAGCAGCGCCGTACCGGCTGCCTTCGCAGAGGATTCAAATGCCAGCAGCTTCAAATCGGCTCCCTCCTTCGATGGTGATGCAGCGGGTATCGGGTTCAAGCGGGTCTTTCTCGATGGTGATATGAATTGCGTCCCGCAGTGCGTCTTCCACGTTTTCGCTCCACTCGACGGCACACACGCCGCCGCGTGCAAGATAATCCTCCCAGCCGATGTCGAACAGCTCGTCCGAGGAGCCGAGGCGGTACATATCGAAATGGAACAGCGGGATGCGGCCCGTCAGGTATTCATTGACAATGGTATAGGTCGGGCTGGTCACGAGATCTGTGACACCGAGGCCCTGCGCAATGCCGCGCGTGAGGGCCGTCTTTCCTGCTCCCAGATCGCCGAAATAGGCGATCACATCGCCCGGCAGGAGGCGCTTTGCCAGTCTTTGTCCAAGCGCCTGCGTTTCGTCCGCGCTGTGCGTGGTGATCTGCATACCAAAGCCCCCTACCTGCCCCATTTTATATCTGCCGCATTATAACACAGAAATCAAGTAAAATCAATTCAAAATCATACCAAAACCACGGCAATTTGAAAATCGTGGTTTACTTATTCGTCCTTTTTTGATACAATGTAAAATTGAATTAGGATTCCTTTTTTCAAGCTTTATTTTCGCATTCAAAGGAGGCGGCTTTATGCACGGGATATGGAAAGCGATCGGCAGCTTTGTCCGGCGCGCAGATATGATCCTTCTGAGCCTTTGTATTGCCGCCAGCGTCTTCGGCATTGTGGTCATTTCCAGCGCAACAAACGTCAAGGGCAGCGCGCAGTATGTCCGCACGCAGATCCTTGCGCTGGTTCTTGGTATTATTTTATATGTCTTTTTCACGCTGGTCGACGTCGATATTATAGCCGAGCGGCGCGAGCTGCTGCTGATCTTCTCGGCGATCTTCATTCTTCTGCTGTTCCCCTTCGGCGATACCCGAAGCGGCAACCGTTCCTGGCTGGCATTCAGCTTCCTGCCGTTTTCCATCCAGCCTGCGGAGATCTGCAAAATTCCGTTTATCATGATCCTGGCCAAGACCATGAGCATCCGGCAGAACAAGATCTCGCATATCTCAACGGTCCTGCGGCTCGCAGTCATCACGGTCTTCATGTTTGGCCTGATCGTCGTAGCGTCGGAGGATCTGGGTGTTGCGCTGCAGTATCTGTTTATTTTCGTCATTATGGCGTTTGTCGGCGGCGTGAGCCTTTTGTGGTTCCTCGGCGCGTTTGCGGTGCTGCTTGTAGCTTCTCCATTTTTGTGGCAGTTTCTCAGCTATGACCGGCGCAGCCGCATCTGGGTGCTGTTTGACCCGCGCATCGACCCGGCAGCGCAGGATCAGCGCTACCAGATGAACCGCAGCCTGCGCGCGCTTCAGAACGGCGGGATCACCGGGCAGGGACTGTACCACGGGACGATGGTGCAGAGCGGCACGATCCCCGCGCAGCATACCGACCTGATCTTCTCCTCCATCGGCGAGGAGCTCGGTATGCTCGGCTGCATGGCAGTTCTCATTCTGCTGACGGCCATCATCATCCGTATCATCTATGTCGGCATCAAATCCGGCAACTATATGAACCGGCTCATCTGCGTCGGCATCGCGGGTATGCTGACGGCGCAGGTGTTCATCAACATCGGCGTGTGTATCGGCCTTGTGCCGGTCATCGGCCTGACGCTTCCGTTCTTTTCCTACGGCGGCAGTTCGCTCGTCACTATGTTTTTCGCCATGGGCATTGTATCCGGCATCAATATGCGCCCAGCGCCGGACAGCAGCGCACGGTATATCCGGCCTCCGCTTTCAGCATAAGCGGCACCAGACAATTCTCTTTGAAAGGAGTTATCAACATGAAGGTTATTTTAACGCAGGACGTAAGAGGTCAGGGCAAGCGCGGCCAGATGATCGAGGTATCTGACGGCTATGCGCGCAACTTCCTGCTGCCGCGCAAGCTTGCGCAGGAAGCGACCGCAGACAACATCAACACCATGCGCATGAACGACAAGGCCACGCAGGAGCGGCAGGCCAAGGAGCGCGCGGAAGCGCTCGAGCTGCGCAACCGCATGAAGGATATGACCGTCGTCGTCACCGCCAAGGGCGGCGGAGCGGGCCGTCTGTTCGGCTCGGTCACGAACACGGAGGTTTCCGAGGCGCTTGCGAAGCAGGCCGGGATCCAGCTGGACAAGCGGAAGATCGTTCTGGACGAGCCGATCAAGTCGGTCGGCGTTTACACCGTCAAGTGCAAGCTCGGCTATGAGATCAACGCAGAACTCAAAATCGAGGTCAAGGAAGCCTAAGTGCGCCTGACCATCATTTCCCGGAAGGATGTGAACATCTATGGATGAGGAACTGCTTCAGCGGCAGGCCCCGCAGGCATTGGAGGCGGAGCAGTCCGTTCTCGGCTCGATGCTGATCGACGAGCGCTGCGTGCCGGACGTGGTCGGTATGCTGCAGCCGGACGATTTTTATCTCCGGCAGAACCGTGAGATCTACGAGACGATCTATACGATGTTCAACTTCTCGGAAAAGATCGACCCCGTTACCGTACTCAATAAGATGAAAGAGCGCGGCGTGTATGACGAGCAGCGCAGCTATGATTACATCGCGCAGCTGTTGAAGATCACGCCGACCGCCGCCAATGTCAAGCAGTACTGCACGATCGTGCATGACAAGTCGCTGCTGCGCGCGCTGGCGACCGCATCGTCGGAGATCACGGAAATGGTCTACGACGGTGTCGGCACGGCGCAGGAAATGCTCGAGGTTTCGGAGAAAAAGATCTATTCGCTCCGGCGCGGCAACACTGGTGACAGCCTGCAGCACATCGGCAAGGTCATGATCAACGTCTACGACCGGTTGGAAGAGCTGGCGGCCTCCGGCAGCGAGATCCCCGGTCTGTCTACCGGGCTTCACGATCTTGACCGCAAGATCAACGGCCTGAACAAGACCGACCTGATCCTGATCGCCGCCCGTCCCGGCATGGGCAAGACGGCCATCGCGCTCAATATCTGTCTAAACGTAGCGAAGACCTATGAAAAGACCGTCGCATTTTTCTCGCTCGAAATGTCGCGCGAACAGCTGGTCATGCGTCTGCTTTCCACGGAAAGCTTTGTTGAAAACCAGAAGCTTACGACCGGTCATCTGGATGAGGAAGACTGGGGAAAGCTCTCTATCGCCTCGTCCGCGCTCAGCCAGACGGATATCCGCGTGGACGATAACCCGGCTATCACGGTCGCGGAGATCAATGCAAAGTGCCGCAGGCTTGACAATCTGGGGCTGGTGCTGATCGACTATCTGCAATTGATGACCGCTGCCGCGCCCGGGAAATCCGGCGACAACCGTGTCACGGTCGTCAGTGATATCTCCCGTGCGCTCAAGATCATGGCGAAGGAGCTGAACGTGCCGGTCATCTGTCTCAGCCAGCTGTCCCGTGCCAACGAATCGCGTACCGACAAGCGGCCGATGCTGTCCGATCTTCGCGAATCCGGCGCTATCGAACAGGACGCAGACTCCGTCATGTTCCTCTACCGCGACGAGTATTATAACCCCAACACGCAGGACAAGAACATTGCCGAGTGCATTGTTGCGAAAAACCGTCACGGCGAGACCGGGACGGTCAAGCTGCAGTGGCGGCCGCAGTTCTTTACGTTCTCCGATCTGGAATGGAAGCATGACGGATAAAATTCTTTCGTGGATGCGCGGGCAGTGCATGACGCAGCCGGGCGATACCGTGATCTGTGCCGTCTCCGGCGGAGCGGATTCCGTCTGTATGCTGCATGTTTTGTTGTCCTTACGGAATACGCTCGGCATTACGGTCGAGGCGGCGCATTTCAATCATCAGCTGCGCGGCGAAGAATCAGACCGCGACGAGGCTTTTGTCCGTACACGCTGCGCCGAACTGGGTGTCGTGCTCCATGTTGATAACGGTGATGTACGCGCCCGCGCGGCAAAGACGCACGAATCCGTTGAGGAAGCGGCGCGTGCACTTCGCTACACGTTCTTCTCTTCCCTGCCAGGTTTAATTGCAACGGCGCACACGCAGGACGACAATCTGGAAACGGTGCTTTTAAATCTCACACGCGGTACCGGGCTTGCCGGACTCTGCGGCATTCCGCCGAGGCGTGAGCGGTTCATCCGGCCCATGCTTGCCGTCTCCCGTGCGGAGATCGAGGCGTATCTCGCGCAAAACGGACTTTCCCATGTGACTGACAGCACCAATTTTCTTCCGGACGCACGGCGCAACCGCCTGCGGCAGTCTGTCATCCCGCTTCTCAAAGCGGAGAATCCATCCCTCTGCGAAACGGCGTTTCGTATGTGCCGGCTTCTGGAGGCGGACGAAGCGCAGCTTTCTGCGCAGGCAGAGGCAGCGCTGCGGCAGGCCCGGCTTTCGGATGGGATCCGGTGCAGCGCCCTTACCGCGTATCCGTCTGCCGTCCGCACGCGCGCTGTCAAACTGCTGCTCGGCGAGATCCACGCGCCGAAGCTTTCGGAGCGGCACATCAGTGCCGTCGACCGGCTGCTGTTTTCCGAATGCCCCTCTGCCCGCGCATCTCTGCCGGGCGGATTTTTGGCGCAGCGGGAATACGACCGGCTGCTTCTTACTGCCGGCTCCCCTGCCGCATTCGAGCCGGTCACGCTTCTGGCCGGGGAATCCGCCGTTCTTCAGCCGCTCGGGCTCCGTGTTTGCTGCGAATGGCAAGAAAATTTTTCAGAAATTCAAAATACACTCTCCACTTTTGCCGTAAAGTGTGATACGATAGGCTCAACTACACAGATCCTGTTCCGTCCGCGGCGAGCGCACGACGAAATGCGCGTCTCCGGGGGCCGGAAAACGCTGAAAAAGCTCATGATCGACCGCAAGATTCCTCTGGACAGGCGCGGCCTGCTCCCTGTGGCTGCGGACGAGCATGGAATTCTCGGCGTCTACGGGATCGGCGTCAATCTTGATCGTGCAGCCGCCCCTGGCGACCGCGCGGTCATCATCAGAATAGAAGAATTAGAGAAAGAGGATTCGCTGTATGATTAACAAATCTGATATGCTCCAGGACATTGAACGCGTTCTTGTTTCCGAGGAGGAGATCCACGCGCGGATCAAGGAGGTCGGCGCGCAGATCGCGGAGGATTACCGCGGCAAGTGCCCGATCCTTGTCGGCGTGCTCAAGGGCGTCGTCCCGTTCTTTGCGGAAATGGCCAATGCCATCAGCATTCCTGTGCAGGAGGACTTCATGTGCATCACCTCCTTTGAGGGCGGTACGGAATCCACCGGCAAGCTGACGTTCCGCAAGGATATCGATCACGATATCGAAGGGCGTCATGTTCTGATCCTTGAGGATATCATCGACTCCGGCAGCACGCTCAAAATGATCTGCGAAATGTTCCGTGAGCGCAAGCCCGCGTCCATCAGGATCTGCACGCTGCTCGACAAGCCCACGGGCCGCAAGGTCGATCTGAAGCCGGATTACACCTGCTTCACCGTTCCGCCCGCGTTTGTCGTCGGCTTCGGTCTGGATTACGAGGATTATTACCGGAACCTTCCGTTCGTCGGCGTTCTGAAGCCCTCCGTCTATCAGGATCAGTAAGCTGATCTTTCTATCTATTCTTTCAAAAGGAGATACTCCGTGAATCAACAGCCCAAAACCGTACAGACGATCATTCTGATCGCGATTCTGGCACTGGTGCTTGTGGTGATCTCTTCGTCCCTGCTCACACAGAACAGCAGCAGGCTTGCCTATTCCGACGTGCTCGACCTGTTCGAAAATGAACGGGTCGAGTCGTTCGTTTTACAGGGCGACACTCTGACCATGACGCTGTATGCCAGCGATACGGCGCAGGCAGGCACGGCAGCCGCCAGGATCGGCGACATTGAGACATTCCACAAGGACCTCGACGAGACCATTGCCGCGCAGAGCGCGTCCGGCATTCTCAAGTCCTACAACTATCTTCCCGCCGTCAACTCCATCTGGCGGTCTGTCCTGCCTTATCTCGTCGTCGGCGTCGCGTTGCTGTTCGTCTGGTTCATCCTGATGAACCGCTCCGGCGGCAGCCCGAACGCCATGTCGCAGTTTACGCGCGCAAACGCCCGCTTCGGCGTTCCGAACGGCGAAGCCGTTACCTTCAAGGACGTTGCAGGCGCGGATGAGGAGAAGGAAGAGCTTTCCGAAATCGTAGAATTCCTGCGCGACCCGGATAAATTCAGACAGCTTGGCGCGAAGATCCCCAAGGGCGTTCTGCTGGTCGGCCCTCCGGGCACCGGCAAGACGCTGCTGGCAAGAGCTGTCGCCGGTGAGGCAAACGTCGCGTTTTTGTCCATTTCCGGCTCCGATTTTGTCGAGCTTTATGTCGGCGTCGGTGCAAGCCGTGTGCGCGACCTGTTCGATCAGGCCAAGCGTGTTGCGCCCGCTATTGTATTCATTGACGAGATCGACGCGGTGGGCCGTCAGCGCGGCGCAGGTCTTGGCGGCGGTCACGACGAGCGCGAGCAGACCCTGAACCAGCTGCTCGTGGAAATGGATGGCTTCTCTGCAAACGAGGGCGTGATCGTCATCGCGGCGACCAACCGCAAGGATATTCTCGACCCCGCCCTGCTTCGTCCCGGACGGTTCGACCGGCAGATCTATGTCGGCGCGCCGGACTGGCGCGGAAGAGCGGAGATATTGCAGGTCCACGCACGCAAAAAGCCGCTGGCAGACAATGTCGATCTGCCCGCCATCGCAAAGGCGACCGCCGGCTTTACCGGCGCCGATCTTGCGAATCTGCTGAACGAGGGTGCACTGCTTGCTGCGCGGAACGGCAAAGCCGCCATCACGCAGCAGGATCTGGAAGCTGCCATGATCAAGGTTATTGCAGGTCCGGAGAAAAAGAGCCGCGTCGTCAGCCACTCCGAAAAAATGCTCACTGCCGTCCATGAGGCCGGACACGCCGTGTGTATGTATTGTCTGGACTCGCAGGATCCCGTACACCTGATCACCATCATCCCCCGCGCACAGGCGGGCGGTATGACCATCAGCCTGCCGCAGGATGACAAATCCTACGCTTCGCGCAATGAAATGTTCGAGACGGTCGTCTCCTTCCTTGGCGGACGTGTTGCGGAAGCGCTGAAGCTGTGCGATATCTCTACCGGCGCTTCGAACGATCTCCAACGTGCGACAAAGCTTGCGCGGGATATGGTCGCGACCTACGGAATGTCGGACGCGATTGGCCCTGTCTCCTATTCGTCGAGTCAGGAGGTCTTCATTGGCCGGGATTACGAAAAAACGAAGCCCTATTCCGAAGCAACGGCAGGCGAGATCGACGTGCAGGTGCAGTCGATCATGCGCGAGGCATACAAGCGCTGCGAGGAGATTCTGACCGCGCATTCGGAACGGCTGGATAAGATCGCGGACTTCCTGATGGAAAACGAAAATATGAACCGCGCTCAATTTGAGGCGGTCATGCAGGATGAAGCATTGGATGCTCCCAAATCGTAAGGAACCAGCTTGCGCGCCGCAGAGACTGCGGCGCGCAAATCATTTGGAGGACATATGTATTACCGCTCCCTGAACGCGTATCTGCGCGAGACATTCGGCTGCAAGGTCTATAAGCTGGCGCTTTCCGCCGGATGCACCTGTCCGAACCGCGACGGGACGCTCGACGCACGCGGCTGCATCTTTTGCAGCGGAAGCGGTGAATTCGCCGCCTCCGCCGCGCTCCCGGTTTCTGAACAGCTTGCCCAGGCCAAACGCCTTGTCGCGGCAAAGGCCGGGCCGGATGCCCGATATATCGCCTATTTTCAGGATTACAGCAATACCTATGCGCCCGCCGATCAATTAAGGCCGCTGTTTCTGGCCGCAATCGACCGGGATGAGATCTGCGCGCTGTCTATCGCGACCAGACCGGACTGCCTGCCGCCGGAGATCCTCGCGCTGCTCGCGGAGCTGCGGGAAAGGAAGCCTGTCTGGGTCGAGCTTGGCTTACAGACGATCCACGCATCCACTGCGCGGTATATCCGGCGCGGCTATCCCCTTTCCGTGTTTGACAATGCCGTCCGGCAGCTCAAGGCGCTGGATATCCATGTGGTCGCGCATATGATCCTTGGACTTCCCGGCGAAACACCGGAGATGATGGTGCAGACCGCACGCTACATCGGTCAGAGCGGTGCGGACGGCATCAAGCTCCATCTGCTGCACGTTTTGTCCGGGACAGACCTTGCTGAGGACTACGCCGCCGGAAACTTCGAAACCATGACGCTGGATGCGTATCTGTCCGTACTGGAAGACTGTCTGCGCGTGCTGCCGCGCGAGCTGGTCATTCACCGTATGACCGGAGACGGCGCGAAGCGCAGCCTGATCGCTCCCATGTGGAGCGCAGATAAAAAGCGGGTCCTGAATGCGCTCAACCGCCGGTTCCTGTCCGACGATCTGGAACAGGGTTCGGCGCTGCTGCTCTGAACGTTTCTTCGATTCTGAATATTTTTCGAAAATGTCGAACAGAAAAATGATTGACAATCGTGAAAAAGCGTGTTATTCTGATTCAAGAGTAACGAATGCGGGCGAAAAGCCCGCATTCACGTCGTTTTCGATATTCTCGTTCCAGAATATCGAACTTCGGCGAACTTAGTTCGACTATATCGGAGGAAAGAGAACATGAAAAAAGAAAACCTGTTCGTCATTCTGACCGGTGTTGTCATCGGCATCGCAGCACTCGTGCTGACGGCGCTCGGCAACCCGGCCAACATGGGCTTCTGTATCGCGTGCTTTGAGCGCGACATCGCAGGCGCTGTGGGTCTGCATTCTGCTGCCAAGGTCCAGTATGTCCGCCCGGAGATCATCGGTCTTGTGCTCGGCAGCTTCCTGATGGCGCTGGCCTCTAAGGAATGGAAAGCCAGAGCCGGTTCGTCTCCCGCGCTCCGCTTTGTGCTCGGCGCATTCGTCATGATCGGCGCGTTGGCCTTTCTCGGCTGCCCGCTGCGCATGGTGCTGCGTCTGGCTGGCGGCGATCTGAACGCCGTTGTCGGTCTGGCCGGCTTCGCCGCCGGTATCTTCCTTGGCACGATCTTCATCCGCAAGGGCTTCACGCTTCAGCGGAACTACGCCACCAAGACGCTCGACGGCACGGTGCTGCCCGCTGTCATGGCCGGCCTGCTGATCCTGTTCCTGGCTGTTCCCACGCTGTTCAAGCTCTCTGAGGAGGGCCCCGGCTCCAAGCACGCGCCGTTCCTGATCGCGCTGCTGATCGCGCTGGTTGTTGGCGCGCTGGCACAGAAATCCCGTATCTGCATGGTCGGCGGTCTGCGCGACACGATGATGTTCAAGGATATGCACCTGCTGTGGGGCTTCATCGCCATTTTCGTCACAGTCCTCATCGGCAATCTCTGCCTGCATAAATTCAATCTCGGCTTCGCCGGACAGCCGGTTGCACATTCCGACCATGTGTGGAACTTCCTCGGTATGCTGCTCGCGGGCTGGGGCTCGGTGCTGCTGGGCGGCTGCCCGCTGCGGCAGCTCATTCTTGCCGGCAGCGGCAACGCGGATTCTGCCGTTACGGTGTTCGGCATGATCGTCGGCGCTGCGTTCGCACATAACCTCGGCCTTGCCGGAAACGCGGCCTCCGAAAGCTCTGCGGGCGGCGTTTCCACCAATGGCCGCGTCGCAGTGGTGCTCGGTATCGTGATCGTGCTGGTGATCTCCATCGTAAACAGCATGAAGAAGCAGGAGGCGCAGAAAAATGGTTGATGCAAGAGGCTATCTCTGCCCCATGCCCGTCGTGATGGTGCAGAACGCGATCAAGAAGGACAATCCCGCTGCATTGGAAGTTCTCGTCGACAACGAAACTGCCGTTGAAAACATCAAGCGCTTTGCCGCGCACAGCGGCTATCAGGCGGCTGCCCGTGAAGACGGCGCCGATTATCACCTGACGCTCACGAAGAAATAAGCAATACGCAAAACAAAAAGCCGTGAAATTCCGATGGGACATTCGGAGTTTCACGACTTTTCTGATTTTTGTAGTACGTCAGCCGACGCTGCAGCGGATGGCAAGCCTTGACTGGCCGCCGACGGTACAGGTGAAGAGTGTCAACGGCCAGCCGCCGCTGGTCATATCGGATATGGCGTAGGGAGAAAGCGTTTCAAGGGAATCGACCTTGTAGCGGAACACAGTCCCGTCCATGTCTGTAAACGTGACCGCATCGCCCGGCTGGAGCTGCGGGAGGGACGCAAAATGGCTGCGGTAATTGTGCCCCGCAATGACGAGATTTTCAAGATACGCGGAGCCGGAGTAGCGGCAGGGCGCGATTTGCAGGCCGGGATAGCTCCATGTGCTGATGATGGGGAGCGACAGGCCGAGCGCGGGGATATCCAGAACGCCGATGTAGCTCTGGCCATCGATCTCGCGTTCCGGCATGGGCAGCTCCGGATTCAGCACATAGTCCGGGACAAATGCCTCCTCTTTCCCCTCTCCAGTGGGAGACTGGGAAAGACTTTCCTGCCGGGGCAGGTCGGGTGTCAGGCGTTCAAGGACAAGCTCGGCAGCGTCGCCTGCGGCTGCATCGCGGCGGAGGTTATAGGCCGTGAGCAGCAGCGCGGCGAGAAGGAGCAGCAGCCCCAGAATCGTGCAAAGCGTTCCGCGTTTAATTATGATCATTTTTTCTTTTCAAGAGCGTGCCCAAAATCAGAAGCAGCAGGCCCGCCGCGGCAAGCACCGGGACCGGCCACCAGAGAAGCCCCGTCTGCGGAAGCTTCTGATGCTCAGGTGTATTGGTCAGAATGAACGTATCGCCGGTTTCCCGGATGCTTGAAATGTAGCCGGGAACGGCGTTTTCCTGTATTGTCCAGACGATCTCCGTGCCGTCCGGGCTATACCGGGGAAGGCCGCTCCATGTGTACTGCCAGCTGTCCGTGCGGCTGATAGTCCTTGTGTCGTAGACCGTGCCGTCCTTCAGGAGCGTGACCGTGATCGTATCGGGGCGTTTCTGCTCATAGCCCGCGTCGTCCCAGCGCTTGATCACGGTGCGCGTTGTGCTGTCTTCGTCCGGGCTTTGCGGGTTGTAATGTTGGTGTCCGCCGCAACTTTTTCAGCCGTGGCAAGCTCATAAGGCGCTCGTGCACTGTCGCCGGTGTACATCGGGAGCAGATCGGTCTTAACGGTCGGATTGCCGTTTTCGTCGCACTGCATATCGCTGACCTTAAGATCCGCACTGCGGGAAAGGACGAACTTTGCGCCGATCAGCGGAGTCTTGGTCGTGCCGTCGATTTTGGAAATGATCATGGCAAACGTCCATGCGTGGACAGAGCTCTCAGGCGTTTTGCCGATGCCCTCGCCGTTGGGGTTGTTGCTGTACTCAAGATAAGCGGTGTTGGTGTTCTTACCTTCGCCGATGATATAGAAGTCGGCCTTGTCATTCAGAACAGCGGTATAGTTGACGCACAGGTCATTGCCTGCCTCGATCACGCCGTCGGCGATAGCCTGCTTGATATCGATAGAAAGCTCGAAGTGATCGACTTCCTTGCCGTCGACCATGATCTTGCTGGTAACAAGCGAGCAGTATTTGCTGTCGAGCTTGTTGTTCGGATCATTCTTGATCTCAATGGAGAAATCCTCCTCGGATTTGAAGTGTGGAACAGCAGGGCTTTCAGTGTCTGTAACCGTTCTGAAATTTCTTTGAAATCAATTCGAGATCGGCTGTTCATAATCCGGATAATAAGTTGACATAAAATCATTAAGAATTCTTAAAAATTTGATTTTTTCCGGAAAAAGCGGACATTTCCCGAAAACCACCTATTGCGTTCTGAAAACCATTATGCTACGATATCTATAGAAGATGGGCAGGAACCGCGCGCCGCGCAGCCCCTGCAAAACGGTGCGCGTGTGGGGTTCCACACGCGTACCATGCGCTCCCGGCAAGTAAGTGCCTGCCGGGGATGAAATTAAGGAGGAATTGCTTATGAAAAAACGTTTTGTGGCGCTTCTGCTGTGCCTTGTCATGGTAGTTGGCCTGATTCCGGCGGCGATGGCCGCCGGTCCAGAAGGTGACCGGAATTACATCACATTCAAAGCGAACGATGGAAGCTACGGAAGTTCCAGTGAAAGACTGCAGCAACTCACAGAGAGTGACGTTGCAATTGGCCGGGTCACGCTCCGTGCGAATGACTTTAACAGAGATGGCTACACCTTCCTCGGCTGGAGCACCGAACCCAACGGCCAGAAGATCTATAACAACGGCCAGACTGTTTCCGTAACCGAACTGTTCGGCGGACGCACCTACGCTGTTCTGTACGCTGTCTGGCAAAAGGACGGTGTGACGCCGCCCGTCGGCCCGTACACGGTGACCTACCGGCAGCTTATGGAGGTTTCTCTGACGGATCCCGACGTCGTTGACGCGAATGTCGGCGCCATGTACACGGTCAAGAACTTCCCACAGACATGGACTGTTCCCACAGGCAAGGTATTTGCGGGCTGGACGACGAACGGCAGCAACCTCTATGCGCCCAACGAGAACATTGTCCTCTCCCAGAACACGATTCTGTATCCGGTCTACCGCGATACCGTGTCGACCTGTGAGATCACCTACAACGATGCGCGCGATCAGCAGGAATGGAAGGTCACGGTCAACGTAGGCGATTTTGTCTACATTGACCTGAACGGCGGCACCGAGGCCTATCTCGACAATGTCAAGATCACCGCTTCCGGCAGCTACACAGTCACGCGTTCCTGCACGCTGACGTTCGCCTACAAGGGCACGCAGAAGTCTATCGGCTGGGAGTATGATGCAGCCCGGACCCGCTTCACAGCCAGATGGGCGGTTTCCAATGTCACGGTCACCTATTATGACTATGATTATGCGCGCGTCATGGAAGAGACGCTTGCCTATGGCGGCACTGTGACCGTCGACCCGAACGGTGGCGCAGCCTATCTGGATTCCACATACGTGAACAGACAGACAGTGCTGAACGTGACAAAGAACGCGACGCTCTATGACGCGACCCGCACCGGCTACAAGTTCTACGGTTGGGATAAAACCTATGACCGCAACGGCCAGCCCGTCTTTACCGCCATGTGGACGAAGAACGGTCAGGCGGACACGTATGACATCTTCTACTATGACTTTGATGATGCCAAGAGCGAATATGCCCGCTTCTACGCGAATACGCCCATCGTCATCGATCCGAACGGCGGCACGGCCCGGCTGGATACCATGTCGTTTACAACGAAGCAGTCGTTCCGGATCAACCGGGATTACACGCTCTCCGACGCGGCCCGCACCGGCTATAAGTTCTACGGCTGGGATCTGACAAAATCCGGTGATACCTACACCTTTACCGCCATGTGGACAAAGAACGGCCTGTCGGAAACCTACGACGTCTACTACTATGACTACGACGACGCCAAGAGCAAGTATGCACGCTTCTACATCGACACGCCCATCGTGATCGACCCGGCCGGCGGCTCAGCCCGGCTGAACAATATGCCGTTCGCAAACAAGCAGTCGTTCAAGATCGACAAGGATTACACGCTTTCCGACGCGGCCCGCACCGGCTACACGTTCTATGGCTGGGATCTGACGAAGTCCGGCAATACCTACACCTTCACCGCCATGTGGACGAAGGCCACGAGCACGGTTCCGTATATGCTCAACGGTGAAGACCATTACGCCTATATCAAGGGTTATCCCAACGGCTCGTTCAAGCCCAACGCGACCATCACCCGCGCCGAGGCGGCTTCCATCTTCTACCGCCTCCTGACGGATTCGACCCGCAAGACCTACTCCACCACCTATAACACCTTCAAGGATGTTCCGGCCAAGGCATGGTACAACACGGCTGTGTCCACCATGGCGAAGCTCGGCATCGTCAACGGTGGCTCTGACGGCTATTTCCGTCCGAGCGATCCGATCACCCGCGCGGAGATCGCCGCGATGATCGCCCGCTGCGATGGCAATTCCTATGGGAACGCCTACACGAACTTCTCCGATGTCAAGGGCCACTGGGCGGCAAACTATATCGCCAGAGCCTATGAGCTTGGCTGGATCAACGGCTACGGCACGACCTACGCGCCCGACAAGTACATCTCCCGCGCCGAAACAGTCGCCATCCTAAACCGCGTTTTGAATCGCGCGCCGCAGACCACCTCTGATCTGCTCAGCGGCCTGAACACCTTCAACGATGTCAGCGTCACGTCCTGGTACTATCTCGATGTCGAGGAGGCTGCCAACAGCCACACCTACACCAGAAAGACCAACGACTATGAGTATTGGGATAAGCTCATCTCCGACCCGAGCTGGCTGTAAGACCTAAATTCCACAAGAGGGGCGGCGAAAGCCGCCCCTCTGCTTTTTCGCTTCATCACCCAAGCGTTAAAACACCGTCACGATCTTCGCGTTCTCCCGGCTTCCGTACCGCCACACATCCAGCCGTCCTTCCGTCTTCGTGAAGCGCAGCGGCTGCGGAGGCACTGTGTCCAGCCGGTGCAGGACGGTCAGCTTCAGCTTGAGCGTCTCCGGGTGAATGGCCTTGATGTACACGCATACCGGCTGGCCGGGTTCCAGTGTATCGTCCCGTTCTGCCAGCCCGCACAGATTCGGTGTCAGCGCAATAAACACGCCATAATCCGTTTTTCCGCAGGCGATCCCCGTCACGGTCTGCCCCGCACGGAACCGCGCCGCGTTTTCCTGCCACGTTCCGAGCAGTTCCCGGAGCGTCAGCCCCACGCGCCGCCGCGCCGGATCAAGCGACTGGATCAAAACGGGCAGCTGCTGCCCGACCCGCAGCAGCTCACGTGGATGCGTCAGCCGCGATACGCAGAGATTCCGCAATCCGAGCAGCCCGACCGCGCCGCAGCCAATATCACAAAACGCGCCGAACGGCGCAAGCCCTGTGACCACGGCAGGCAGAATGTCCCCGGGCCGCTTTTCGCGGAAGATCTGTTCCAGCGCTGCCTCCTGTGCGCTGCGCCGGGACAGTAGCGCCGTCCCATCCGGTGCGAAGCCCATGACAGTAAAACATACGGGCCTTCCCACGCGCGACAGGATCGCGATATCCCGCGTTTCGCCGCCAAGAATGCCGCGCGCGGCCTCTGCACGCGGCATAACCCCTGCGCAGCAGCCGAGTGCGATATGCAGGTCATGCCGCTCGTCGCATTTGATCGCGGGCGCCTGCAAAATTTTCCGCTGCTGCATCGCCAGCAGCAATTCCTCTTTGGTATACCCATCCGGCTGCGGGTGCAGCCCCTCCGGAAGAAACTGATGCATAAGATCCCCCCAATTCCTGCTCCAATATATGCAGGCAGGGGAAGGAAGGAGATAGAACCATGGACGTACAGGTCGGCGATATCCTCGTCATGAAGAAGGAGCACCCCTGCGGCACAAAGCAGTGGCTCGTACTGCGCAGCGGTATGGACTTCCGCCTGCGCTGCACCGGTTGCGGGCATGAGCTGATGCTGCCGCGCAGCAAGGCGGAAAAAAACATCCGCCAGATTCTGCGCGACGGGAAGCAGATCTGACATTACAAGGAAAACATGACGAACGAAAGGCCGCAATTCCGCTTGGAATTGCGACCTCTTTTTTTGCTTCTGCGGCGTATGCTTTTGGAACACGGACAAACAGGGGGAATGCGGATGACAGTCTATGCAGACGAGGCTTTTTTGCTCAATGGTGCGGTGGATTATCTGCTGCTCATCTGCGCGGCAAAGCTTGGCGGCGGCCGGATCGCACGATTGCGCCTGCTGGCAGCGGCTCTGTTCGGCGGATTGTATGCGGCAGCGGCGCTGTTCGCCCCGCTGGGCGTTTTGCAGGGACTTGCGATGAAGCTGGTGAGTCTTGTTATCATGCTGCTGATCGCCTTCGGCGCAGGCCGGCAGACGCTCCGCACGGGCCTTCTGTTTCTGGCGGCAGTCTGCGCGTTTGCGGGTGCTGCGGTCTTAGCCGCGCAGCTGTTCGGGACAGGCGTTTTGGTTCTGCCGGGCGGCACGTTCTACGCGGTGAGTGTTCTGGGCCTCCTGCTGCTGGCAGGGCTTCTGTATATGCTCTGCTATACCGTCTTTTCCTGCACGGCCCAGCATGGCGGTGAGATCCGGACCATGACGCTTCTGTATGGAGGAAATCGGGTCCCTGTCCGCGCGCTGCACGACACCGGCTGCACGCTCCGCGACCCCATGACCGGCGAACGCGTGCTCGTCGCGGATGCGGACGCGCTGCGGGCGCTTCTGCCGGATGCGTCCATCACACCCGCCGCGCTTGCAGACCCGGCGGAGCTGCTGCTGCGCCTGAAAACACGCGCCCCCGCGCTTCCGGCGCGGCTTTTGAGCTACAAATGCGTCGGCACGCAGGCAGGCCTGATTTTGTGCCTGCGCTGCGAGATACAGGTCAGGCCGGGCGTCCGGAAACGCTGCCTCGCGGCCTTTTCCCCAACGCCCGTTTCAGACGGAGGAAATTATGATGCGCTGATAGGAGGAACGATTGGATGAAATTAGAGGCTATTTTACAGAAGCTCGGCCTTTTGCAGCCGGGGAAGATCATGTACATCGGCGGCAGCGACGTGCTGCCCGCACCGCTGAAGCCGGAGCAGGAGCGGCAGGCCGTCGCCGCGCTGGAACAGGGCGACGAGGCAGCCAAGCAGCTGCTCATCGAGCATAATCTTCGCCTTGTCGTGTATATCGCGCGCCGGTTCGAAAACACCGGTGTCAATCTGGAGGACCTGATCTCCATCGGAACCATTGGTCTGATCAAGGCCGTCAATACCTTCCGGCCCGACCGGAACATCAAGCTTGCGACGTATTCGTCGCGCTGCATCGAAAACGAGATTCTGATGCACATCCGCAAAATCGCCAACCAGAAGACGGAGGTTTCGCTCGACGAGCCGATCAACACCGACTGGGACGGCAACGAGCTGCTGCTGTCCGATGTGCTCGGCACAGACGGCGATATCGTTATGCGGCCGCTGGAGGACGACGTCGACCACCAGCTTCTTCGTCAGGCGCTCGGACGCCTCCCGGAACGTGAAAAGCAGATCGTCTGCATGCGCTTCGGCCTCGGCGGGCGGCAGGAGAAGACGCAGAAGGAGGTCGCGGATATCATGGGCATTTCGCAGTCGTATATTTCCAGGCTCGAAAAGCGCATCATGCTGCGCCTGCGCCGCGAGATCTCACGGCAGATCTACAGCTGAGAGGGACTTGCAAAACAGATTCAAATGTGTTATAAATTTATCGATACAATATATCGATATCAGCAAAGGAAGCGGTTTCATGGAGAAAGAAATATCCCGCGCAACGCTTAAGCGCCTGCCGACCTATCTGGCCTATCTGAAAGCCATGCCGGACAGCAGCGGCGTCAATATCTCCGCCACGGCGCTTGCGGCGGGGCTTCATATGGGCGAGGTGCAGGTGCGCAAGGATCTTGCGCTCGTTTCCTCCGGCGGCCGCCCGAAGATCGGCTATAACCGTGCCGCGCTGATCGCCGATATCGAGCAGTTTTTGGGCTACGGCAACACAAACGATGCCGTTCTGATCGGCGCGGGCAAGCTTGGCCGCGCGCTGCTGGGGTATTCCGGCTTTGCGGAGTACGGCCTCAATATCGTCGCGGCGTTTGATGAAAACGACGCTATCATCGGCACCTCCAAGAGCGGCAAGCCCATCATGCACCTGTCGCGCCTCGGCGAGGTCTGCCGCCGCGACCAGATCAAGATCGGCATCATCACCGTCCCGGCAGAGCAGGCCCAGAGCGTCTGCGATCTGCTCATCAGCAACGGGATCCTCGCCATCTGGAATTTCGCCCCCAAGCACCTGAACGTGCCAGACCACATCCTCGTCCAGAACGAAAACATGGCTGCTTCCCTCGCCCTGCTCTGCAAACACCTCAACGAGCAGATGAAATCCGAAAAATGACACAGTTTCGGAAGTTTTTTCTTGAATTTCCGCGTGCCATGCTGTATAATAAACAGCAACGCCGGTGTGTTGGAATGGTAGACGAGGCGGACTCAAAATCCGTTGGGGTAACACTCGTGTGGGTTCGAGTCCCACCACCGGCACCATGATTGCCGAACACTATAGATGAAATGGCAAAAAAGCCAGTCGTCTCAAGGTGTTCGGCAATTTTTTATTCTCAAAATTCTTTGGTAACTCCATAGATGAAAGTAAGCGTCAAATAGTCCTGAACCTTTCCTTGCGTGGTAAGATAGAAGAAACACGCAAGGGGGATGGCATCATGGCGAATGAACTGGCCTGTTTGAACTGTGGGAAGGGCTTTACGCCAACGTGCCACATCACGCGGCAGAAATTCTGCAGCAGCGAATGCCGTGTGAGGTACAATAACGCAAAGCGGTACTACACGGACACGCCGGTCAACGAATGCCCGGAATGCGGGACGCCAATCGAGCAGAGCGGCGAAGCCGGGCGCTGGCGGCGGTTTTGCGGAAAACACTGCCGCCAGCTGTACCATTATAAGAAATGGCAGGAAAAGCGGCAGGCGAATTATCAGCCGCCCATTCAGATCTGCCCGAATTGCGGAAAAGACTTTCAGCCGGAATGGGGTCCCGGCACACAGCGCCGTTTCTGCGGCGACGCCTGCCGGACGCAGTGGTGGACAGACTACCGGAAAGCAAATCCGTCTTTGGAGGAAAAGCCCCTGTGGTGCGAATGCTGCGGACAGGCGCTGCGCATGGATCAGAAGAAATATTGCAGCCGTGCCTGTTATCTCAGAGCCATGGAGGAAACGCACCGCCAGCAGGTATGCGCGTGGTGCGGAGAAGAATTTTCGGTCTATGCAGGGGAAGATCGTCAGTATTGCTGCCGAAACTGTGGCAATGCCGCAAAGACTGCGCCGAAGAACTTTCAAAAAGGTCGCCGCAGGCTTCGGAACACAGAACCGGAAAGCTGGGCAGAACATATCAAGCAGGCCGCACGGGAAGCGGAGCTGAGCCGTGACAGCAAGCGCGTCAGGCTTGTATGCGGAGAAACCAGCATGTACGCAGGAATCGACAGCCTGACCGCGATCGTCCGGTACCGGCTCCGCTTCAACCCATATGACGGGAGTGTCTATGTATTTCGGGATCAAAGCGGAACGATGCTCAAATATCTGCACTGGGATGGGCAGAGCTTCTGCCAGGGAAAGCGGCGTGCGCAGAGCGGAACCTATCCGTGGCCGGATGCGCCGGAGGGCGAGATCGTTGAGATTACGGAACGGGAATTTCAGTATCTTCTAAGCAGATCCATCGTCCCAATAAAAGACAGAAAATAGGTGCAAAACCGCAGAAAACATTGCGTTTTCTGCGGTTTTATGGTATAATTTGAACATGAAAAGAGATATGAACGAGGCCGCGCAATGGCGGGATTTACTGCATAAAAAGGATCGGGAGATCGAAGCGCTGCACCGGCAGATCGACTGGCTGACGCAGCAGCTTCGGCGGCTGAACGGCCGCGTCTACGGATGCTCCAGCGAGAGAAGCGCAGAGCTGCAGGAGCAGCTTTGCCTGTTTGAAGACGCTTCACGCAAAGCCGCGTTGGAAGGGTATTCGGAGGCATCGGTTCTCTGCCGGAGGAAAAAGCGCCGTGGAAAGCGGGAAGCGGATTTTTCCGGTCTTCCGGTAGAACAGATCCTGCACGAACTGCCGCAGGAGCAGCGCCGCTGCCCGCAGTGCGGCGGAGAACTGCACGCCTGCGGACACAGCGTTCTGCGGCGGGAATTGACATATATCCCCGCACAGTACAAGCTCACAGAGTATATCCAGACAGCGTACAGCTGCCGTCAGTGCGAAAGAGCGGAAACCAGTGTTCCCATGAAGAAAAGCACCGTTCCGCCGGCGCTTCTGCCGGGCAGCGGGATCGTATCAGCCAGTCTGCTGGCGCAGATCATGAACAGCAAATATGTGCTTGCGCTTCCGTTTTACAGGCAGGAGCAGGAGCTGCACAGGCTTGGTCTGCCCGTTTCCCGGCAGACCATGTCCAACTGGGTTCTTACCGCCGGAGAACGCTGGCTCCTGCCGGTATATCACGCGCTGCACAAGGAGCTTCTTGCAAACGAGATCCTGCATGCGGATGAGACGACGCTCATGGTGCTGCGGGAGCCGGAGCGGCAGGCACGGCAGCGCAGCTATGTATGGCTTTACCGAACGTCCGGCGACGCACGGCATCCGGTCGTACTCTATGATTACCAGCCGAGCAGAGCCGGCGTCTGCGCAAGCCGGTTCCTGGAGGGCTTTTCGGGATATTTGCATACGGATGGGTATGAAGCTTATCATTGCAGTCTGCCCGAAACGGTATGCAGCGTTGGCTGCTGGGCGCATATGCGGCGAAAATTTACGGATACGCTGAGGAGCCTGCCCAAAGAGCTGCGCAGCCGCTCCCCGGCGCAGACCGGACTCGATTTCTGCAACAGACTGTTTGCGCTGGAGGCGGAGTTTTTGCGGCAGACGCTTTCGGCGGAACAGCGATATGCGCAGCGGAAACAGAGATCCGAGCCAATTGCCGGAGAATTCTTTCGGTGGGCGCAAAATGAATACGAGAAAAATCCTGTGCCAAAGAGTCTCTATGGCGCAGCGCTTGGCTATGCCCTGAGGCAGCAAAGCTGGCTGATGCACGTTTTCTGCGACGGACGGCTGGAACTGTCCAACAACCGCGCAGAGCGTTCGGTACGACCGTTTGCCATTGGCAGAAAGAACTGGCTGTTCAGCAATACTCCGCTTGGCGCGAAGATCAGCGCAGTGATCTATTCTCTGGTTGAGACCGCAAAGACCAACGGACTGAACCCGGCAAAGTACCTCGAGTATCTGCTGACCGCACTGCCGCGCGGCAGCCAGCCGGAAGACTGCCTGCCATGGCTGCCAGCCGCGCAGACGGTATGCAAAGCCTGAACCGGCGATATCTTTCTGATATCGCCGGTTCAGGACTATTTGACGCTTACCATTGATCCATGGAATACTTTGAAAATTTCCGGTCATAAAAAATCCCGAACACCTTGAAATCACTGGGCTTTTGGCCCATTGATCCAAAGTGTTCGGATGATTTGGTGACCCGTAAGAGAGTCTTTAAGAACTTCCCGGATGTTCTCACCGATGTCAGCTTCTATCTCGCTCAGCGAATATTTTACCATGCTGTCTTTTCCGGCGTAGTAATAGTCGATGCCAATGCGATCATCCCATAGATATACCGCCCGGACGAACGTATCGATCAGCCGCTTTTGATACGTCTTGCTGTGAAGATTCCCTTCCCGAAGACTTGTCAGGAAATAAACCACACGCTCTTTTTCAAGCAGTTTGCCCTCGCTGATTGCCTTTGCATCCCGGATGGACTGCTCCAACGAAGCAATGTCCGCTTCGAGTTCCAGCAGCCGACTTTTCGTTGTGGCGGTGAAGATGCCTTGCTCGATAGCTGCCATGATGTTCTTTGTTGCTTTTCGATCTTCGGCAAGCTCGGCTTCCATCGCATCAATTTCATTCTGCCCGCTTGCTTCTTTCGCCAGCTTTACGGCGGCTGTGGCAATCCATTCGATAATGTCTTCTTTGAAAACGACCTGCTGCGTCAGCGCGGCTACAGTGTATTCGATGGTATCTCTACGGACGTTTTCCTTTTTGCAGCCACTCCCAGCGTGCCGACTATTGCAGGTGTAGTAATAGTGCTTATCACCTGTTTTACTGGTGCCGGAAACTCCCACCATGAACGATTCACAGTAGCCGCATCGGAGCTTCCCAGTCAAGAGATAGTCTCCGTTTTCCCGATGCCGACCGCGCGGGTTCTTCTTTGTTTCCAGATACTTTTGCATCGCAATAAATACCTCCCGTTCCAGAATCGGCGGAACGCCGCCCTCCTTGACAACGCCGGAATGACGGTAGACGCCAATGTAGACATCGTTCGTGAGTATTCGGTGAAAGCTGCACTTGTTCCAAAGACTCCCGTGCTTCGTCCTGACACCGCACGCGTTCAGATCGTTTGCGATGTCTGCAAAAGAAACGCCCTCCAGCACCTTGTCGTAAATGCCCCGCACGATCTCAGCTTCCTTGGGTTCTATTGCATACCGCTTATCAGGCCCACTTACATATCCAAGCGGAAGCGCACCATTTACCTTGCAATTCTCCGCATTGTCCAGCATTCCCCGCTTGATGTCCTCTGCCATGTTCTCGCTGTAGAACTGGTTGACGTTCATCATCGTCCGCAGAGCAAAGCGACCTGCAGCGGTATTGCCGAACTCCTCTTTTGCATACAGGGTTTCAATGCCGTATTTGCCAAGTCGGTCTTCATACTTGAGCGCATTCAGCATATCACGCGCAATGCGGTTCGACTTGTAGGCAACAACAACGGAAAAGCTGCGCTTTTCTGCGTCACGCATAAGCCGCTGGAACTGAGGCCGCTTGTCAGTCCGCCCTGAAAGAGCCTTATCTGCATAAACGTGAACAATCTTGATCCCGTTGAGCAATGCAAAGCTCGTGCACTCCTCAACCTGCTGCTCAATGCTCTCCTCTTTCTGGTTGTGGGAGGAATACCGGGCATAGATCACGCCGATCCGCTCAAGTGGCAAGCATTCAGTTTTCTTTGATCGAGCCATATAACGCCCCCATTTTTAACGAGCTTCTCTGTTTTCAAGCTCCATCCGAAGCCGGTAGATATGCTTACACGGCAAACGGCGGACAAAGAAATCTCTGCAGGTGCAGGAATTTACCGTGGTTTCGTAAGGCTTTTTACCTGAACCCTCAAAAATGGCAATACCCGCATCGTAGTCTATGGACGAAGGACGGCATTTTTCCTCTTTCGCTTTCTCTATGCGCTTCTTCTGGTCTGGTTGGTCATCTATAGAATTGCTTTCTTTGATTGCCCGCAAAGCCGCTTTGTCGAAAGACGGGCGTTTGATAATCTCAATTATTCCGAGTTCGACAGCAAGCCTGTACATATGCTTGCATGGGAGATGCCGGTTCTGGAAGTCATAGCAATTACATTCGGACAATGTTGTTGAGTAAAACGGTAGATCAGAGGTGCTGGAGAATGTTCCTGCTTGCGCGGATCGGTTAATCTTGAACGAAAAAGGATAAGTCATGGCTCTCCCTTGCCGCTCAATTTGCGCTTGACCTGCATGAATAGAAACATCCCAGAACAACCACTCTTTCAGGAAATGGCATCTACCATAGATTTCACCAGTCGAAATTTCACCTGCCATAAAATGCTCCTCCTTGTCGAAGTCAAAAGAATGTTATATTTTCACGAAATCTGCCATCACGCCGCCTTGTGTGTTATAATCATAAATGCGCCGGCAGCAAAAAGGAAAGGAGTACCATCATGCACTGGGAACATCAAAGCGTGGAACAACTATGCCCGAAGACATTTCTCGCAGCAGAACTCTTTTCTATGCTGACCGAGGAAGAAAGAGAGTTCATCATTTCTCTGATAAAATTCCTTTCATTGCACGAACAATAAGGTCTTTTTGATCGTTGCCCAACTGTTCGAAAAGCCGCACAAATTCCTGATCGAGCCTATCCTCATCCATGGGGATAGGCTCTTTTTCGTCTTCTGTCCACCCCATAAGGTAGTCAACTGATGTATGAAGCGCCTTTGCAATAGGAACCAGATGATTGATCGGGAGCTTTTCGATTTCGCCATTCTCATAGCGGAACATAGTAGAGCGGGAAACGCCAATTCTTTCTGCAACATCTTCCGCTCTGAGGCCGAGATCCTTTCGGCGCTGTTTGATTCGTTCTGCGGTAGTCATATTAACCCCCTCCGTGTTTATAGCCTCAGTATAACACCAATGTTGCAAATATGCAACAAAAACGTTCGCATTTTTGCAACTTTCTTATTGACAAACGCAACAAGCGGTTGTATTCTTGAAACATGAAGTCGCGTAAATGCGATTACAGAAAGGAGGTACGAGCTATGTATCATGTAGACGTCAACAAGCTGAATGGCAAAATCGCCGAACGGAATACAACGAAAGAGGCTCTTGCAGATGCGATTGGCATCAATCGGAGCACTTTTTACCGCCGTTTGAAGACTTCTACGCTTACAATTCGTGATATTCACGGGATTTGTAAGGAACTTTCGCTCACCGCCAACGAGGCAGTCGAAATTTTTTTGGCCGCATAGTCGCGTAAATGCGATTACAGAAAGGAGGGACGCAGTCGATGTCAACAGCCGAAGCCATTCATATCAACCCGGAAGAGATTCCCGCCTTTCGCCGGGAGGAGCTGGCGCGATGTGTTCTTGACCTGATGGAGCTGGCGTTTTCTGTTCCGGGCGAAGAAGAACGCTACCAGCAATGGCTCATCGGTTATCGGGAACGGAAGCGGCAACGCACGACAGAAGAAAGGAGATGACAGCAATGGCATATTACTGGACTTGCCCCGAATGCGGAAGCAACAACGATCCGGGCGAAGCCTGTGATTGCCAAACCGAAAAAACAAAGGGGGCCGCTCCGCTGGCACGGAAACAGCCCCAGGCACAAAGACCTACCTCGATCATAGCAGTGAAAAATCTTATCGTCAAGGAGGAATGTTCATGCCGAACAGCCTGAAAGAGCTGCGGCTGAAAACAAAAACGCCCGCAAAAGACATGGTTGCCGTTGTGCAGACCATTTACCCCAAGTACGACATGACGAGCCAGAGCAAGTGCGAGAACAGCGACGCCTACGGGATTTGCCTGACGCAGAAAGCCATGAAAGCCCTCTACGCCAAATTCGACCCGGACGGCAGCATTCGCAAGCACCTCCGCACCGCCGATCAGCACAGGCTCAAGGACAAGCTGCACGCCAGAATCACCGCCGACGAAGCTGCCCAGCTCAAAGCGCACCTTGCAGCCGACGGCTACGACACTGTGCAGGACTGGCTCACCGATGTTGTGCGCGGATATATCAGCAAAGGAGATCGCGAATGAAATACTACTTCACATACGGCACGGATGGACAGCCGTTCGTAGGCGGCTGGACAGAGGTTGAAGCACCAACCGTCAATCTGGCTTGCGCGGCGTTCCGCGCTGTCCACCCCGACAAGGAGCCCGGCATTCTGAATTGCAGCAGCGCATACACCGAAGAATCGTTTCTGGGAAGCTGCATGGCTGGTCCTGACGGAAACTTCCGTAAGTTCTGCCATGAGCGTATCAGCTTCACGGTCGAGCCGTGTGATCCGGATGAGCCGATTGATTTTGGAGGTGCTGCAACATGAAAGGCGTTGTCGTGACAACAGATCTGGAAATCCGCATCGAAGAATTCAGTGATCCGCTCTACAAAACCGTTGGCTCTGCTGTCGGCGGCTATATCGAACACGTTAAGCCTGCGCGCCTGCGCCATCCGTACTGCATGATCGTCAACGAAGAAGGGCGGCTGCTGGATCTCCCGCTGAATTATGTCGGCTCATATTTTTACGGCACAGACCAGCACGGCGAGCCAATCGTTGGCAACATCGTAATCATGAAAGACGGCTACCGTGGTGGCGAGCCTGACATTGTCGGACTCAACGATGTTGAAGCAGAACAGATAAAAGATGTCATCGTCGACCTGATTGAACCGCTGCATCAGCAGCCGAAAGGAGAATCTACATGATCGTAAATGTCTACTATCGCGACGAAGAAACCGGCAGCGTCCGCGCCGGACGCCCATACAGCTACCGCTGCAGCATTCCGAACGCCTCCGTTGGAATGGAGGTTATCGCCCCTACAGCCAAACGCGAAGCACGCGCTGTGATCTGCGAGATCAACGTGCCGGAAAGCCGCATCGACGAGCGGATCTTGCCGCTCCTGAAAGAAATCACGCAGGAGGCGCCGACCGATGGAAAATAATCTGATCGTTGTCAAGCAGCTTCCAATCATCGAAGACCAACTGCGGCAGGTCAAAGCTTCTGTCGATGCTCGCGTTGCACAGGCGCTGGCGCTGGCTTGCACCGAGGAAACCTACAAGGACGTCAAGAAAGCCCGTGCAGAGCTGAACAAGGAGTTTCAGGACTTGGAGACTCGCCGCCGCGAGGTCAAGAAAGCCATCCTTGCTCCGTATGAGGCCTTTGAAAAGCTCTACAAGGAATGTGCGGCCGACGCTTTCACCAAGGCAGACGCTGAGCTGAAAGCCAAGATCGCTTCCGTTGAGAACGGCATCAAGGGCGCGAAGCGTGACGAAATCGTCGCGTTCTACAACGAATACCGCGCCAGCTTGAATATCCCCGAAGACATCGCGCCGTTTGACCGCTGCGGCATCAATATCACGATGTCCGATTCTCTGAAAAAGCTGCAAGGACAGGCTTCCTTGTTCCTGCAGAACGTTTCAAACGATTTGCGGATGATCGAAACGCTGGAGCACAAGGATGAGGTCTTGGTCGAGTACCGCAAATCGCTTTCCGCACCGGAAGCGGCCCTGATCGTTGACCGGCGTCACAAGGAGATGGAAGAAGCCGCTCGCCGCCGCGCAGCTATGAAATCTGCGCAGGATGTTCAGGATGCCGCGCAGGCGAAGATCGAAGAAGTTCTGAACGAAGAACCGCCTGCCCCCGTTTCTGCACCCGTCGAGCAGCCCATCCCCACCGAGGCCCCCGCTGAAAAGACCTATCAGGTTTCGTTCCGTGTTCGCGGCGGTATCGGCAAGCTGAAAGCCCTCAAAGAATTTCTCGTAAATGGAGGTTATGACTATGAGCAGTTCTAATATTGCGCCTGCGAAGAAGCAGACGTTTTCTGTTGCCATCACAACGGAAAACTATCAGAACATGATTAGAAACACGCTGAAAGATCCGAAACGTGTAAATCGGTTCATTGCATCAATCACGTCCGCTGTTGCCGCTACTCCAGCGCTCCAAACTTGTGAACCCAGTTCCGTTCTTGCGTGTGGGCTTCTCGGTGAGGGGCTGGAACTCTCCCCGTCGCCTCAGCTTGGGTATTTCTACATAGTCCCATTCAAGCAGAAAGCAAAATACCGTGAAGGACGGTTGATTTCACCAGAATGCGTCAAGGCGCAATTTATTCTTGGGTACAAAGGCTACATTCAGCTTGCGCTCCGGAGCGGGCAGTATATCGATATTGATTGCCTTCCAATCCATAACGGCGAGTATTTGGGCAGAAACCCGTTTACTGGAAAGCCGCAGTTTAAGTTTATCGAGGATGATGACGAATGTGAAGCGCAGCCGATCATTGGATATATGGCACGCCTAGAAACCAAGTCAGGTTTTACGAAATGTATCTACTGGACGAAGGAAAAAATGCTTCGACACGCAGATACATACTCGCAGGCCTTCAGCAAAGAAGCCTTTGAAAAAATCAGAAACGGCCAAATTGCAGACAAGGACATGTGGCAGTATTCCTCGTTCTGGTACAAGAATTTCGATGAAATGGCTCAGAAAACATTAATTCGCCAGCTTATCAGTAGATGGGGCATCATGTCCACAGAAATGGAACGCGCGTTTATCAATGACAGCCATATTCCGACCGTTGATCCCAAAACAGGCGAGATTGTTGCGGACAAAAATGAGAGCGCCGATGAGGTGGAATTTATGGAAGCTCCGCGTTCTGACACGCAGATTTCTGCTTCAGCGCAGCTTCAGGAGAACGCCAGCGAGCCGGAGCAGATTGACCTCAGTTCGCTGTAATGAGTGTTCCGTATGAAGTCCTTGCAACCGGCTCTACCGGCAACGCTGTTGTGATCGACGGGCAGATTCTCGTCGACTGCGGCGTTCCGTACAAGGCCGTGAAGCCAGTTGCAAAAGCTCTCAGGCTTGTTCTGCTGACACATTGGCACGGAGATCACTTCCGAAAAAGCACGCTCCACGCCCTCGCAGCGGACCGACCGGCGCTCCGCTTCGGCTGTTGCCGATGGATGGTGCGGCCGCTGGTGGAAGCTGGCATCAAGCCTGCGAACATCGACCTGTACGACTTCGACCACCGATACAGCTACGGCGATTTCACGGTCGAGCCTGTGCCGCTGGTGCATGACGTTCCGAACTGCGGCTACAAGCTGCAGCTCTCTTCCGGAAAAGTCCTCTACGCCACCGATACAAACAACCTGAACGGCATATCGGCCCCGAACTTCGACCTCTATCTGCTGGAAGCGAACTACGAGGACGAAGAAATTCAGGCCAGAATCGCGGAGAAAAAGGCAAACGGCGAATTCGTCTATGAGCGGCGGGTACTGGGGACGCATCTTTCCAAGGCAAAGTGCGACGATTTCATCTATCGGAACATCGGGCCGACCGGCGAGTACGTTTACCTGCACGGCCACGTCGAGGAGGAAAAAGCGTGAACGGTTTCCTGAAAGACATCACCTACGCCCGCAGCGGCGAATATATCCTGTCGATCTACACGCGGGAAAGCTGCAAGGACCTTTGGAAAAACTTCGGCGAGCGGCCGATCACGTTCTCCATTGCAAAGAAAGCTGATCCTCGTGGGCTTCGCGCCAACAGCTACGCATGGGCACTCATTGAGCAGCTCGCGGCCAAGCTGAAAACCGACAAGGAATCCGTCTACGAGGAAATGATTCGGCGCTACGGTGTCGGTGAAAGCTACATCGACGAAGCTGGGAACGAATGCAAGGTGCTGTTTTCCCTGCGCGACGGTGTGCCGCCGCGGCTTGTGGCCAGACACTATGCCGAGATCGGCGTCGGCTACATCGAGGGCAAAAAATTCATCCACTACCGCGCCTTGAAAGGCACAAGCGAGTACACCGCTGCCGAGATGGCTGCGTTCCTCGACGGTATCATCGCCGAGTGTGAGGAACAAGGTATTCAGACCGGCCCGCCCGAAAAAACAGATCAGTACAAGGAGGCGAAGAAGCCTTGACCGTTTATTGCGATTACTGCGGCCACAAAGCCGCGCTGGTCGATGATTCCGAGATCTATGGCCGCAGCTTCGGCCACACCGCGTATCTCTGCAGAAACTGCGGTGCATACGTCGGCTGCCATGGCCGAACAGACAAGCCCCTCGGCCGTCTGGCCGATGCCACGCTCCGGAAATGGAAAATGGCAGCTCACGCCTCGTTCGACCCTCTCTGGAAAACCGGGCCGTTCCGTGGGCGGCGCAAAGCCGCCTACGGCTGGCTCGCTGGACAAATGGGACTTCCGGTCGAGAAGACGCACATCGGTATGTTTGACGTGCCTCAGTGTCAGGAAGTCATCAAGATTATTGAAAAAGGAGATTTCAAAAATGCTCAACTTTGATAAGAAAGACGCTCATGTTTATCCGTTCGACGAATCGCCCGGCGCCGGTATCATCATGGACGTCGATCTGGAACAGCTCATCCGCGAGTCCGAGCGGCTGCGCGTCTGCCGGGCGATCCTCAATTCCACCAGCATTGAAAGATGGCATGTGCTCGACGCGCTCGAAGCAGTCCTCACAGAGCCGAACGCTTCCCCGGTCGGTGAGGATATTCCAGATCCGCGCGTTCCACCCGAGGAGGCCGATCATGCTTAACCGCATTGTTCTCATGGGACGTCTGACGCGCGACCCAGAGCTTCGCCGAACGCAGAGCGGCACGGCGGTTGTCTCCTTCTCCATCGCCTGCGACCGCGATTACGCGGCGCAGGGCGCGGAGCGGGAAACGGATTTTATCGACATTGTTGCGTGGCGCGGTACGGCTGAGTTCGTAGAGAAGTATTTCAGCAAGGGGCGCATGATCGTCGTGGGCGGTCGGCTTCAAATCCGCAACTGGCAGGACAAGGAAGGCAACAAGCGCCGCTCGGCCGAGATTCTTGCCGACAGCGTTTACTTTGGCGATTCTAAGCGCGACGGTGACGGCGGCAAACCCAAGGGCGAGCCGACATACGACCCGACCGGCGGCTTCTCGCAGCTCGCGGACGATGACAGCGAATTACCGTTCTAAGGAGGTCTCTCATGGCAACAGGCAAAAGATTCTACTGGATGAAGCTCAAGGAGAGCTTTATGACCTCCGACACCATTGACTACTTTATGTCACAGCCAGACGGTGCAAACTACGTTGTTCTCTATCAGATGCTTTGTCTCAAGACCATCAACACCGATGGTCGCTTATCTCGACAGATTGGTGAGGTCGTTATCAAATACGACATTCCGAAAATCCAGCGCGATCTCAAATGGTTCTCCGCGGACACAATCCGCGTGGCGCTCAATCTCTACAAATCCTTTGGTCTTGTCTACGAGGACATCGACGGCGTTCTTGTTCTCGCAGATCACAACAATCTTGTTGGGTGCGAGACAGACTGGGGCGAAAAGAAGCGCAGGCAACGTAATTCCCCGGCGCTCCAAAGTGGGGACAATGTCCCCACTGATGTCCCCACAACTGTCCCCACAGAGATAGAGAATAGAGATAGAGATAAAGAGATTAGAGATAAGAGTTTAGATAAAGACACAGATATAGAGGATACGGAGGATTCTTGCGCAGAGCCGGAAACCGTCTCCGCGCCGCCGATCATCAGCATCATTCTGAATGACAAGTCGCTCTTTGATGTGTCTCCGGAGGATTACAACCGCTGGTGCGAGTTGTACCCAGCCGTCAATGTCATGCAGGAGCTTCGGAAAATGTCGAGCTGGAGTACCGACAATCCCAAAAGGCGCAAAACAAAATCCGGAATCCGTCGGTTTATCAACGCTTGGCTTTCCAAGGAGCAGGACAAAGGTGGCCAGTATCGCTATCAGGGCAGCGGCTCCAGCGGCAACGTCTTTACCGACATCGCGGAGGGCATGAGAAATGGACAGGCTTGAAACGGCTGATATTCTGGCTGTTCTGAAAGCGGCCTACCCGCAGTTCTATAATGGCCTCAGCCCCAAGGAGGCAAACAGGATCGTCGATCTCTGGGCTGAAATGTTCAAGGATGAGCCTGTCATGGTCGTTGCCGTTGCAGTAAAAGCCATGATTGCCTCGCGGACAAACACGTTTCCCCCGAATATCGGCGAAGTCAAAGAGCAGATCACGAAGATGCGTATGCCGAAGGAAATGACCGCCGCCGAGGCGTGGACGCTGGTCTACCGGGCGATTGCAAACAGCGGCTACAACGCAAAAGAGGAATACGACCGTCTGCCGCCTACAATTCAGCGGCTTGTCGGTTCGCCGCAGCAGCTCCGGGAATGGGGCATGATGAACGCCGAAACAGTGCAAAGCGTGGTCGCTTCCAACTTTCAGCGCTCCTACACGGTGCGCATCAAGAGCGATCGGGAGTATATGGCGCTCCCGTCAGACATAAAACAGATGATTTCCAGCGTCGCGCAGCAATTTGCGCTCGGCGACGGAAATGAGAATGGAGGATGAGGATATGAAAAGATGGGCAAGGCGCAACCTGCCTACGGTTGTTCTTCTGGCGGCGCTGATCCTGCTCGCCGCGTTGGTGCTTGCGATTGCGATGCCACGCGAAACCGAAAATACGCCTGTTGTTTCCGCGGCAATTTCGCCGACGTTTGACGAAGCGGCCTATCAGAGCCGCTTGGAGGTCGAAGCCTACGCGGAGGTCGAACACGAAACCGCCGATATTCCCGGTACATACGATCTGCCAGAGCCTCCCCAAGAGGCAGACAGCAAGCCTTGCGGGAAAGGCGGCTTCGAGTGCCAGGACAAAGAGGACTGGGAGCGCCTTGCCATTGTGATCTATCAGGAAGCCGGCGGCGACGATGTGTGCGATATGTGCCGCTATCGTGTGGCCGACGTTGTTCTGAATCGCGTGGCCGATCCTCGCTACCCCGATACCATCGAGGGCGTTCTGATGGACAACAAATACGGTCTGCAATGGGGGCTGCTCTCCGTGACCGGAATCGTCTGGCCTGATAAGGCAAGCGAGCCAGGCGAAGCCGCCGCCGTGCAGCGAGCGTGGGCCATTGCGGCCGACGTTCTCGAAGGGCATCACAGCGACCTCGATGGCAATTATATTTGGTGCTCCGAGTACAAGCAGGGTTCCGAAGTGATCTACTGCGACGGCATTTACTTCGGCGTGGGTTAGGAGGCAGTCATGGCGAAAGATCCAAAGCGGCAGCTTCTCGGCAAGATTGCCCGCCAGAAGGGCCAATATTTCGAGCAGCGGCTTGACGGCTCCTTCGATTACTACCGTGACCGCGGCTATGCCGTGATCGAAAAAACGCCTGAGCCGATGAAAGTTATCAAGCCAGAGGGCAACGGTCGCTTCTTGGCCTGCTACACCAAGAAAGCGCAGGTTGACTACAAAGGCACGCTCAAGGGCGGCAGGACAATCCTGATCGAAGCCAAATTCACGTCCACGGACCGTCTGACGCAGGATCGCGTTCTGGATATTCAGGCGGCCTACATGGACAGGCACCAGCAGCTCGGCGCTCGCTGCTTCGTCGTTGCCGGTTTCTCGACCGGCGAAGTCTACAAAATCCCTTGGGATGACTGGCGGCGCATGAAAGAGCTGTTCGGCCAAAAGTACGTAAAAGAAACCGATCTACAAAATTACAGAGTGAAGACAGCTTGGAATGGAACGCTGTTTTTGCTCGACTGATGACTGAAAGGAGTCACTACCATGAGTGAAATTTCGATGTATGAAGCGCAGAAAAAGAAGATGGAAGGTTTATGCGAAGAACATGACCTGACATATCGCTTCCAGAAGGACACCTATCCGCCCACGTTCACGATCTCCCCGATTCAGGGCATGGACGCCCAGCTCTCCATGCTGGAGAACGTCGAGGAAGCCGGGTATATCAGCCCCGAAGCCAAAATGACGTGGATCTTCAAGGACGGTTCGCTGGAAACCAAGGTCACCGGCGGCACCTTTACAATTACGAAGACGCTGCGGACAAAGATCGAATCCGTCCTGATGAAGATGCTGACGTACTGGATGCAGTATTTCTTCCGCGACGTCATGGAAAAGCGCAGCCTCAAAGACGGCATGATGCCTGTCATCAACGAGGACGAAGTCGAAGATGATGATGCCTACGAGGAAGATCCGGAAGATTCTGATGACGCCGAGGCCCCTGAAATGCTCGACGGCGATGACGCAGAGGATGACGCGGACGATGATCTCGGCGACACCGCCGACAGCTCCGATGCCACGGACGATGATCTCTACGATCAGGCTGTCAGCATCGTGCGCATGGAAAACAAGGCGACGGTTTCTCTCCTGCAGCGCCGCCTGAACGTCGGCTATGCCCGCGCCGCCCGCATCATGGAGCTGCTGGAGGAAAACGGCATTGTCGGACCGTTCGCTGGCTCGAATCCGCGCGAAGTCCTTCCTGCCGACGAGCCGGACGATGTGGAGGGCTCAGACGATGAATAATCAGAACCCGCCTCTGCTCAAACGGGATGATTACAAAACCATCAAGCACATGAACCGTGAAGACCTGACGAAATACCTCTATCGCATCTACCGGCGCGGCTTCGATGCTGGTGTCGAGTCCACCAAAGGCAAGGTCACCAAGCGTTCCATCGTACCGCCTGAACCGGCGCAGACGGAGGAATAAGCCATGGGAAGAAGTGTGCCGCACAATCTGAAAAGCACCCATCAGACGGAGTTTGTAAAGATCTTCAACTCCCTCTGCGGCCGATATGGACGCTGGGAAATCTGGCAAGATTTCATAACACTCGCCGCAATCGCGATCTCAAATACCGTTGACCGGAGTCAAGCCGCTGAGCGCGAAAAGACGTACATGACGATTGCCGGAAAGTACAAGCCCGAAGAAATGCTCAAATTCTCGCAGATGCTCCAAGAGGTCGTGATTGGTATGGATTTTAACCCGGACCAGGACTTTCTCGGTGAGCTTTACATGGCGCTTGATCTGGGCAATGACCACGCTGGACAGTTTTTCACGCCCTATAATGTCTGCCGTATGATGGCCGAGATCACCGGCACAGACCTCCAAGCGCGTGTAGAGCGGGACGGCTGGATCTCCGTCAACGATTGTGCCTGCGGTGCAGGAGCGTTGCTGGTGGCGTTTGCAAACGCCTGTACGCGGCAGAAAATCAACTACCAGACCTCCGTGCTTTTTACGGCGCAGGACATTGACTACATCGTTGGTCTGATGTGCTACCTGCAGCTATCGCTCATGGGCTGCGCCGGGTACGTCGTGATTGGCGACACGCTTCTTCATCCCTCAACAGCACTTGACCGCCGGGGGCTTATCCCCCGGCCAGACCAGAACATATGGTACACCCCGTTTTATTTCCGCGGCATCTGGCGCTACCGCCGCATTTGGGCGCAGATGGATTTACTGCTTCAGACAGACGAAAAACCCGCCGAGCAAGTTACCGGCAAGTTAAAATCGTCTGCCGCGCTGCCGCCCTTGCCCTTGCAGGAAACGAAAACCGGGCAGCTCACACTATTCTGACAGAAAGGAGGAATCGCCTGACACATGGGAAAATGGACGGACGATCAACTTCAATATCTCCGCGAGCATAGTCGCTCACAGCCGGCAGCGGCTATTGCCGCAGCGCTTGGCCGGACGGAAGGGTCTGTACGACAAAAGAGGCGCTCGCTCGGACTGCAAAGCTATCACGCAGGATGGACAAAAGCAGAAGAACAATTCCTCCAAGATCAATGGGGTGTCATGTCAATCCCCGCGATTGCAAAGCGCCTTAACCGCTCCGTCGAGGCTGTCGTCGTGCGAAAAAACAGGCTGGGGCTTGGCCCGGTTCTATTCGGCGGCGACTACATATCCATGAATCAGCTTATAATCGCCGTTTGCGGCACCAATGCCGGTGGGAACTACAAGCTGAAAAGCTGGGTTGAGAACCGTGGCCTCCCGATTCACACAAAGCGCGTCAATCAGAACAGTTTTCGTGTCATTCGGCTCAATGAGTTTTGGAAATGGGCAGAACAGCACCGCTCGTTCATTGATTTTTCCAAAATGGAGCCGTTGGCGCTGGGCGAGGAGCCTGCATGGGTAGCCGAGCAGCGCAAGAAGGACTTTCAGGCATTTGCCATCCAGCGGAAAGACCCATGGACACCCGATGAAGACGCGCGGCTGAAAATGCTGCTTCAGCAGCATCGGTACGGATACGCTGAGCTTTCCGATATGCTGCGTCGCTCGGCCGGCGCGATCCAGCGCCGATGCAACGACCTCGGCCTGAAAGAGCGGCCGGTCAAAGCCGACAATCATGGTTCATCCGCAGCTTGGACACAGACCGACTTCGATGTGCTGGCAGACGGAATCCGAAAAGGCAACAGCTACACCGCCATTGGCAAGGCACTCGGCAAATCCGAAAAAGCCGTGCGCGGGAAAGTTTATTTCGTCTATCTGACCGAGAATCAGGACAAAGTACGCGCCATGCTCAAAGATAAGCCTTGGGGTTATGGCGCGCCAGACCCGACCGTAAAGCAGGCGGTACACCTGTCCAGAACGCGAACAGAAACCGTGCAAACACTTGAAATGCTCTGCTCAGTGCTCCGCAAGCGCATCAACGACATTGACGATAATCCATACTGGCAGCGGCTGTTATGCGTAAGCTGGGATGAAATCAAAGGGTGTGACCGCTGTGAAAACTGCGACGAATGCACCGAGTTCCGCAGAATCCCGCCGCAGCACTGCGCTCGCTGCGGTCGTTCTTTCATCGAGCGCAAAGAAAATACATTCTGCCCAACCTGCCGGCTGGCGCGGAAGAAAAAAGCGCAGCGGCATTGGTGCCGCGTAAACGGAGCGCAAACGTGCCCCTGAACTGAAAGGAGATTCACAAATGCCTCAAATCGTAAATATCGCAATCGACCGTCTTTTCCCACACTCCGACAATCCGCGCAAGGATCTCGGTGATCTGTCGGAGCTTGCCGCAAGCATCAAGGCCAGCGGCGTTCTGCAGAACCTGACGGTCGTTCCGGATGAACCGGACAACTCCAATACGGACTTTACCATCATCATCGGTCACCGCCGCTATGCCGCCGCGAAGATTGCGGGCCTGACGGAGCTGCCGTGCGTGGTGGTCGAAATGTCCGAGCGCGAGCAGCTTCAGACCATGCTTGTTGAGAATATGCAGCGCAGCGATCTGACCGTCTATGAGCAGGCGCAAGGCTTCCAGATGATGCTCAACATGGGTGATTCCGTAGCTGAGATCGCAGAAAAGTCCGGTTTTTCGCAGACCACCATCCGACGCCGCGTGAAGCTGCTCGACCTTGACCGCCAGAAATTTCAGAAAGCCGAAGCCCGCGGCGCAACGCTCAATGACTATCTGGAGCTTGACAAACTGGACAGTCCCGAAGATAAGAACAAGGCCCTTGACGCCATCGGCACAGCAAATTTCAACAGCGTTCTGAAAAGTCTGATTTCCGAGCAGGAAATCCGAAAGAAATTTGCTGAATGGACTGAAATTGCAGACAAGTTTGCATATCAGATTGAAAGAACCGGCGAGTTCAACGGTCAAAACGTCGGTATGGTCTATTGCGACGGGTATCACCGCTGGGATTTGAAAAGAGAAATGACCGTGCCGGAGGATGCTAACGACGTTCGTTACTTCTACAGGACAGATTCGTCCGGAATCACGCTCTACAAGGAGCGCCAGCAATCGCAGCAGCCAGACCCAGAAGCCGAAGCCCGCGAGGAACGGCGCCGCAGAGACGAACAGGCCGAAAATGAATTTGCGGAAGCCGCGGAGGCCCATTTTGAACTGCGCAAGGATTTCATCAAAGAGCTTCCGAACAGCGTATTCAAACAGCACATGAAGGAAATCGCCTTGTTCTGCGTGGCAACGACAGAGTCAATCGACGGTGGCTACTGCAATTCCATCAACCCTCGGCTCTGTGCCCAGCTCCTTGGCATGAGACTTTCGCCAGACGATGAAAACGAAGATTTCTGCGATATGGGCTTTGTCCGCAGCGCGGCGGAAGCCCAGCCGGAAAAGCTGATTTTCTGCTGCTGCTATTCTGCCCTCGATGACGAGGACATGAGATACTACCGGCGCGTGTGGAACATGAACCACTACGAATATGAGCTTTGCGAAAATTCGGACTTGGATCACATCTATGAAATCCTCGAAACGCTCGGCTATGAGAAGTCGGACGATGAAGAAGAAATGGCAGAAGGTACGCACCGGCTCTTTGACACATACGGTGCGCAGCCGGACAAAACTACGGAGGATTCCGATGATGAGTGATGTTTTGACCGAAATGTGCGTCTTGGGCGGCTGCGCCGCCCATCGCGCCATCACGGATGCCTGTAAGCATTGCGGCAATTACCGGGCCGAGATCGAGCGCCGCCGGGCGCTTCCTCTGACGGACGGTACAGACGGACTAAGATTCAAGTGCGTTTCTCAAAATTTGCAGACACAGGCGCTAAAAGGAGGCCAGCATGAGCCAAAGACGTGAAAAACGGAAGCGCCGTGAGCGGCGCCGGGAGTATGCGCTGGAACTTCGGTGCTGGCAGCGCAATGAGCCACCGAAGATTCTGTTCTGGCGCTGGCGCAAATGGTATCGCTCGAAGCCGACATTGAAGGATGGTGGGCATTGGAGCGTAAAAGGCACGTGGAGGATGTTCTATGATTAAGACGCTTCTACTTGGAATCGGAGCTATAGGACTTGGCTTGACTCTTGCGCTTCTGCTCATCTTCACCTACATAGGGATTCGGGAGCTTATTTTCGAATTGCGGATGAAAAAGGTTATGCGTTTTCTCGATACGCCAGAGGGCAAGCAGAAGCTAGAAGATCTTTCGGACGCGGTTAGCCGGGAAACCGGCCTGCCGAAATGGGCGCTTTTCTGTGGTGCCGATGAGTTTGGCAACATCATCGTTTCGCCAAGATCACCTGATGCTCATATCGAACAATACGAAATGGAGGATGAAAACAATGGCCGCTTGTAAAGCGTGTATGGCAGCGCTCATCTGGATTAAGACACCAGCCGGGAAATCCATCCCCTGTGATGCCACCCCGCGCTACTACATCGAAAAGCCGCGCGTCGGCAGTAAGAAAATTGTCACTTGGAACGGGCAAGTGCTTTCGTGCGAATACACGGAAGACCCAGCCAAAGCAACCGGTGTGGGCTATGTGCCGCATTGGGCAACCTGCCCCTACGCCGATCGTTTCAGAACAGGAGGACGCAAATGAAAGAAATGGTATATAGCAGCGACCCTAATGCGGATCGTGAGATTCTGGACGAAGGGTATGTCCACGGGTATCATTACTGCATTGTTTCTCTCGGTTCTCACCCGTGCGCCTATGTTGAAATTCCCAAAGACCACCCGTGCTACGGGCTTAACTATGAGAAAATCAAGGTTAGCTGCCACGGCGGCTTGACGTATTCCGAGAAAGGCATCGGTCCTCTGTTTCCGGATGCGTTCTGGATTGGCTGGGACTATATGCACTTCGGTGATCGTATCGAGCTGCTGAGCTACGGTGCCCGAGGAAAGACATGGACAACGCGCGAGATACTGTCAGAAGTTGAAAACGTGGTGTATCAGCTCTCAGGGATTGGAGGAAAAGTCGGTCTGTTTTCCATTGAGGAAGCAGCGGCAGCGATGGAGGTAAACGATGTCTAAGCCGAAGAAACTCGGAATGCCATCCAGCTACACCTCAAATGCAAGGGTGGACTTTCTGCGCCGTCCAAAGGCAGCCGAGCGTCGGAAATGGGCAGTAGCGAGTGATGATCGTCTGGCTCGCATGGAGCAGAAGCGGATGGCGCGCGAAAAGGAGGAAACAACCCATGACACGGAAACGTGCTGTTAAGTTACTGATGGCCCGCGGATATAGCCGCAACCGGGCAAACAGGATTATGCAGAGCAAGGCGCCAGGTGACAGCAATCTCCGGGCATACAGAACATATCTTCGCTGCGATAGTGTCTGCGATACCATTGCTCAACTCTCACGTCGTTTTTTCAAATGTCTTGTTTCCGCAAACGCTCTCACCGAAGCCCTGCTCTTTATGGGTGAGGCGTTGGCTGGGAGGTGACGGCATGAAGCGAAAAAGAGCGTTAAAGATGCTGATGGGCGCTGGCATGAGTAGAAACGACGCCAGCCGGTTCATCCGAGAACCTTTTGCAGTCGGGAACGATGCCAAAGTCTTCGTCGGTCTATACAGGATGGCGGTCAGGAAATCACATGTACACGTCATGGCAGACGGTGACGAAACGTTCATACGTTTCATTCCGAAGAACAAGCAGCCACGTTGCTACTTCAACACGCATCTCGAATGCCCCGCAGACCGCGTTTGCACGATTTGCCGAAATCTCAATTCCCAAGGTAGGGGGTATTGCGATGCCGAGGATTGATGAATTGACCTGCCAGTTTTGCGGTGCGGACAGCCGCTGCAAGGTCGAGGAAGTATATCTGCGTCCAAGAACACCGCCCATGTTTTGCGTCAGGTGTTATAATTGCGGTAGAGCGGGCAAGCCGAAAGGCACGAAGAAGACCGCGATCCGTGTGTGGAAGAAGACGAAATAACGATGGAAAGGGGCGGCACACATGACTCTGGCGGAACTGAATGGGCATCTTGATCTTGTCCAGCAGCTTCAGAAAACGGAAGAACTGCTTCAGGGCTTGTGGAATGCTGCCGTTCCCGGGGCGCAGAAGCTGGATGGAATGCCGCACGCCTCCGGCGTCAATGACAAGGTCGGCGTCCTCGGCGCGGAGATCGCGGACATGGAGACGCAGCGCGACGCGCTGAAAGAACAGATTGCCAGAAGTGAGGAAACGATTGCTGTCTGGATCGCCGGAATCGAGGACAACACAACGCGCCTTGTATTCCGGCTGCGTTTCATTCGAGGTATGCCATGGAAGGTAGTTGCAAGTGTGCTTGGCGGTCGAAATTCCGAGGATGGCGTCAAGTCCATATGTTATCGCTTCCTCGGAACTTGCCCCGCCATGACGCGCGCTGACGCGCTGTGACGCTTGCAATCACCCCTAAGATGTGATTTCATGTAAACTGTAAAATTCCAAATCAAGCCGGGCGGCGCTCCTGATCGGGGCGCTGCTCATTTTATTCGGAAGGAGGACTTGCCTCCACGATGCTCCTTGCGTGGAGGATGGCTCGGACCTGCGGCGTATCGCCAACGCTGCCGGCAGCGGGTACATCGAAAAAAAGGAGGAAACCCTATGTTGCTCACATGAGCGGCGCGGGGTCAGCAGCAATGATCTACTTGCAAAACAACGTATTCGATGAAGCATTGGAACGGCTGCGGATGATCTTCGACGGCCACGACGATGTGATCGTCAGCATGTCCGGCGGCAAGGACAGTACCGTTCTGTTCCGCATGGCGCTTATGGTTGCGCAGGAGCGCGGGCGTCTGCCGCTCAAGGTATTCTGGCTTGATCAGGAAGCTGAGTGGCAAGCGACGGTGGACTATATGCAGCACATCATGGAGCTGCCGGAAGTCACGCCGTACTGGTATCAGATCCCCTTTGAATTCACAAACACGCTCTCCCCGGAGAAGAATTTCATCAGTGTTTGGAATCCGGAGGACAAAGCGATCTGGATTCACCCGCAGCACCCGCTCTCCATCAAGGAAAACCCCAGCAGCGAAAGCCGGTTCCATGAGCTTGTCAACGTCCTCCCGCCCTACTGCACCGATTCTGAGAATTGTGCCGTGCTGGTGGGAATGCGCATGACAGAAAGCCTGAACCGGCGCGTTGCTATCACGCAGCATGAAGCCCGATACAAAGGCGTGACGTGGTGCAAGAAGAAAGTTGGCAGGTGTCAGGTGTTCTGGCCGATCTACGATTTCACCAACGATGACATCTGGACAGCCATTGCCAAGAATCACTGGGCCTACAATCGCGTCTACGATCTGCAATATCAGTGGGGCTTGGCAAAGGAAGCAATGCGCGTCTCGGCGCTCATCCATGAAACCGCCTGGCACTCAATCGAAATGCTGCAGGAGTTTGAACCGGACACCTACAACAAATTCATCCGTCGCGTATCTGGCGTCGGCACGTTCGCCCATACCTTCGACAGCGGCGACATTATTCCGCGCCAGCTCCCGTTTGCGTTCAAGTCGTGGCAGGAATACCGCGACTATCTGCTTGTCAATATCGTGAAGCCCGAATACCACGAGCTGTTCCGAAACCGCTGGAAGAATCAGACTGGAGACGAATGGTATCGTGTCCATGTCAAAGAGATCGTCCTGAATGATATTGATGGCACGAACAACGCGAATGCCCGCTCCCGTTTCCGCATCCGGGAAAAGGCTCCCACCTATCGCAAACGCGACGCCGCGCAGTTTGAGCAATATATGGGCAGCAAGAAATGATTTCAGATCAGCCCATTCATCAGGTCGAGTGGATACCCATTGAAAAGGTCCACGCAAACGACTACAACCCCAACAGTGTTGCCACGCAGGAGATGAAGCTGCTTTATCGCTCCGTCAAGGCGGATGGCTACACGCAGCCCGTCGTTACCATCTACGACGAAAAGAAAGACCGGTATGTTATCGTCGACGGCTTCCACCGATACAGCATCATGCGCAGATTCAAAGACATCTACGCTTCATGCGAGGGGAAGCTGCCCTGTGTTGTGCTTCATGGCAAGACCATGAATGATCTCATGGCCTCGACCGTTCGGCACAACCGCGCCAGAGGCAAGCACTCCATTAACGGTATGTCCAATATCGTCATGGAAATGCTGATGAACGGCGCGACCGACCTGCAGGTCTGCAATGAGCTTGGCTTAGAGCCGGAAGAGCTGGTGCGCCTCAAGCACATCACCGGATATGCGAAGCTCTACGAAAACAATTCATTCACACGCGCTGCGATCTCCGAGAATCAGGCGCGTCAGCTTCAGAAGTATCGAAAGGAGGCTGGCACTGATGGAGATTGTTAATCAGATCGTGATGAAGAAGATTTCCGAGGTCAAGCCCTATGTCCGCAATCCCCGGAAAAACGATAAGACGGTCAACCTGCTTGTCGAGATCATTCCGAAGGTTGGCTTCAACGTGCCGCTGGTCATCGACCGCAACGGTATCATCGTCAAAGGTCATGCCCGTTATGCTGCCGCCATTCGGCTCGGCATGGAGGAAATACCCTGCGTCGTAACAGACGCCGACGAAGAAACGATCAAGCTCGACCGTCTGGCCGACAACCGCATTTCCGAATTCTCCGAGTGGATCAACGACGAGCTGCTCCACGAGATCGATATGCTCAACCTTGACTTTGACTTCGATCTCGAATCCCTTGGCTTCCCCGCTCCCAGCGACGATTTTGACGCCGATGCTCTTTTCGATGATGGGGTGGTCGGTGAATCCGAAGAGGACCGCCGTGCCAGATACCAAGCCTATCTGGATAACGCCGCAAAGGAAGAAGCACAGAATGTTGCAATCACCACGCAGGAGCAGGTAGACCGCGCCAAAGCGTCCGCTCTGAGCGTAGCCGAGAAGCCGCCCAAGTATGCCAAGGTCGTTTGTGAGCATTGCGGCCACGTCATGTTCATCAAGGAGGGCGATGCAGTTTTCTCCGTAGAACAATCGTAGCCACCGGTAATTATTCATAAGGGCTGGGTGGGTATGCAGCCAATCCCCTGTCAAATCCGTACCGATGTGAGGCGATAAACGATGCAAGAACAAGAGAAGATTCCTGTCTGGGTGCAGATCGTCAATGGAAAGACGGTGTGCATCTGCCATCGAGGGCGCAAAGGCTGCAAGAAGCCCTGCGAGAAGGACGTTGTCACGCGCGATAAGTTTGCTGGGTGGCAGGGTATCATGCGTCGTGATCGATTCGGCCGCTGAAAAGGTACTGTCGGGAGGGGGCGGCATCTGTTGCGGGCTCGACGACCCCATTTTTCGCCTAGTTAGTTTCCTGTTTTTCTGGTAATTTCGTTACGATTACCGCTGGAATATGTGCTGGTATCGAGGCAGATACCGCGCATTTTTCATACCACGGCGCGGGTGAGGCATACCGCGCCGACCTCCTAATGTTCATATGGTCACATCGGGGTAAGGACCACGCCCGTGCAGCACGGGTGCCGCGGTGGAATTCCGCTGAGCCCCATCAGAAAAAGCGTGAAAGGAGTTTGCTATATGGCTGAAACGAGAATCAAGATCGATGCCGAAGCTGAAATCAGCACGACAGAGCTGGCCGCGATCCTCGGCGTGACGGCGCGGCGTGTGCAGCAGATGGCGCAGGACGGCACGATTATTCCCGTCAGGCGCGGCTACTTCCAGCTCGGCGACGCTGTTCAGCGATATATCAATTTCCTTTCCAAGCCGCAGATCAGCGAAGCCGAGCAGAAGCTGGAAACAGCGAAGCGGCAGTCCGAAGCGCAGCTCAAGCTCTCCAAAGCTCAGCTTGCGAAGATGGAGGTCGAGGAGCTGAAAGGCAAGCTGCACCGCTCGGAAGATGTGGAGGGCTTCACGGAAGATCTAATTTACACCATCCGCGCTGCGCTGCTGTCGCTTCCGGGGCGGCTGTCGGTTGACGTCACCGCCGCGCAAAGCCCGGCTGAGGCTGCCGAGATCATCCGCAAGGAAGTCCATAAGGTCATGCGCGAGCTGGCTGCGTATCACTACGACCCTGAGAAATACGCCGAGAAAGTAAACGAGCGGCGCGACTGGAGCAATGCGGGGCGCAGCTATGACGAAGAATGAGGCAGCGGCCGATGCGCTGAAAAAAGCCGAAGCCGAACGCCAAGCCAAACGGCGCGGCGCGGCACGTCTGAACAAGGCCATGCGCAAGGTGCTGGCTGGCATGACGCCGCCTGATGACCTTACCGTCACCCAATGGGCAGAAGCCAAACGCCGCCTCTCTGCTGAGAGCGCAGCCGAACCCGGCCCGTGGCGTACGGAGCGCACGCCCTATCTGCGCGAGCCGATGGACGCTTTTACGGACCCAAAGGTTCGGCACATCGTCATGGTGGCCGCATCGCAGGTCGGCAAGTCCGAGTTTCTGAATAACTGCATCGGCTACATCATTGACGAGGACCCCGGCTCTATTCTGTTCATTCATCCCACAACCATTGACGCGCAGGAGTATTCCAAGCTCCGTATCGCGCCGATGCTGCGCGACAGTCCGGCTCTGCGGCAGAAGATCGCCGCGCCGAAAAGCCGCGACTCTCACAATACGATTCTCCAAAAGGCCTATCCGGGCGGCATCCTTACGATGTGCGGCTCGACCGAGGCACACGCGCTGGCATCAAAGCCTATCCGCTATGTGTTCGGCGACGAACGCGACCGATGGGCAACGAGCGCCGGCAATGAGGGCGATCCGTGGGATCTGGCAATGGCCAGGCAGACCACGTTCTATAATGCGAAGGCCGTCGAAGTATCAACTACGACGATCAAAAATGCCAGCGCCATCGAAGCTGCCTACTACACAGGCACGATGGAGCGGTGGAACTCCAAATGCCCGCATTGCGGCGAGTACCACGAAATCCGCTGGTCTGATATTCGCTTTGAGTACGACGAAATCATCGTCTCTCACAAGAAGACCTACAAGGTCAAGAAGGTGTACTACACCTGCCCCGGCTGCGGCTGTATTTCCACGGAAGCGGAGATGAAATGCGCCCCGGCAAAATGGATTGCCGAGAATCCGGAAGCCTACGGCCAAGGAACCCGTTCTTTCTGGCTGAACGCTTTCGTCAGCCAGTGGGCTTCGTGGGAATCTATTGTCCTGAAATATCTCAATGCGCTCGGCAGCACGAAAAAGATGCAGGTCGTTTTCAACACCTGCTTCGGCGAGCCGTGGGAAGATCGCGGTGACATCGAGGATGAGGATTCCCTGCTCGCTCGCCGTGAGGACTACGGCAAGGACAAAAACGGTGAGCCGGTAGAGCTGCCGCCGGGCGTCCTCGTTTTGACGGCTGGCGTTGATACGCAGGATGATCGCATGGAGTATGAGATCGTCGGGCACGGGTTCTTCGGCGAAACATGGGGCATTGAAAAAGGAATCGTCATGGGACGCCCGGATGATGACGCCACATGGAACAAACTCGATGAAGTTGTGTTCGACCGGGTGATGCGTTTTGAGAACGGCGTCGGCCTGCGGGTGTCTATGTCCTTCGTGGATGAGGGCGGTCACTTCACGCAGAGCGTTCGCGCTCAATGCAACGCCAGAATCAGCAAGAAGGTATTCTGCATCAAAGGTATGCCAGGACAGGATAAGCCCTATATCTCGCCGCCGAAAAAACAGAAGATCTTCGTCAATCAGATCGCTGTCGGCACCTGCTGGCAATATCAGCTCGGCGTCGATTCCGGAAAGGAAATCATCATGGATAATCTGCGCGTACAGACGCCCGGACAGAAATATTGCCATTTCCCGAAGCGCGACGATTACGGTAGCGCCTATTTTGCGGGGCTGCTGTCGGAAACGAAGGTTTATGATCCGAATAAGAAGCAGCCGTGGTCGTGGAAGAAGATTCCCGGACACGAGCGCAACGAGCCTTTGGACTGCCGCAACTACGCGCTGGCCGCGTTCAAGGCTCTGCCCAAGAATCTTGATGAGATTGACCGCCAGATCAAGGCCGCCTCCGGTGTCCGTGTGCCTGCTCCGCCCTCGGCGAACATCACACCGCCGAAGCGCCGCACGGCGCAGCGCGGCAGGCAGAAATACTACGACGATTGGTAAGGAGCGTGTTTTATGGCAAGCAGAATCATCATCGAGAAGCGGCTTGCGTTCCGCGAAGCGGCGCTTGAAAAGCTCTACGACGCATACACGGCGCTGGTAGACGGCGGCGTAAAATCCTACATGATCGATGACCGGCAGCTCACCCGTTTTGATCTCCCGGCGCTGTCTGAGGAAATTAAGCAGATGGAGAACGAGATCGATCAACTGACCTCGGAGCTGAACGGCAGCAAGCGCCGCAAGGCATTCGGCGTCATCCCCCGCGATTGGTGACCTTTTTCGTGAGGCCACGAAAATGATAAATACAGCAATTCGCCCGAAAGGGCTTTTTGCACGGACAGTCTGGCGGAGTTTTCTCCTTTCGCCGCCAGACCGTCCGTTTTCTATTTCACAGGAGGCGAAAGCATTGAGCAAGAAAAATCATCGCCAGAGCGCCGCACCGTATGCCAAGGGGTATAGCGAAGCTGGCGCGAGCGTCACCCGGCGCGCGCTCAAGGGGTTCACCCCAGACAGCGGTTCGCCCAACGAAGATATTAACCGCAACAACGCCACGCTGCGCCAGCGGTCGAGAATGCTTTATATGGCGTCGCCCGTGGCCACGAGCGCCATCAACACCAACCGCACAAAGGTTGTCGGCACAGGCTTGACGCTGAAAGCGACCGTCGACCGCGACCTGCTGGGGCTTTCTCCGGAGGCGGCAAAAGAGTGGCAGCACAAAGCCGAGATGGAATTTCGGCTCTGGGGCGGTAAAAAGCAGAACTGCGACGCGCTCGGCCTGAACAACTTCATGGCGCTGCAGCAGCTCGCGCTCAAATCGTGGCTCATGTCCGGAGACGTGTTTGTCCTGGTGAAGCGTTACCCGGCGGCGCCACTGAATCCCTATTCTATGCGGCTGCACGTCATTGAAGCAGACCGCGTTTCCACACCTACCAACTTCAGCGGAGGCTACACCTACGGCGGCTTCATGGATGCCGTCGTTCCGGATGGGAAGCCCGGCGCCGGTCACCGCGTTTTCGACGGCGTGGAGGTCGACAAAAACGGCCGCGTCGTTGCCTATTACATCAGCAACACCTATCCGCACCAGATCACGACCGAGAAACAGGAATGGACGCGCGTCCCGGCCTACGGCGAGCGCACCGGCCTGCCGAATATCCTGCACATCATGGACAGCGAGCGCCCCGATCAGTACCGCGGCGTTCCGTATCTGGCGCAGGTTATTGAGCCGCTGCTGCAGCTTCGCCGCTACACGGAATCGGAGCTGATGGCGGCGCTGGTGCAGAGCTTCTTTACGGCATGGATTGAAACGGAAACCGATCCGTCCGGTACGCCATTCAATGAAGTCGGCACAGGAGACATTGCCGGCGTTCCGACTGCCAGCCCGGATGGTGCTGGTGCAAGCAATATCTCCGACGATCCCAACGAGTACGAAATGGGGCCGGGTACGGTAACGCACCTTGCTCCCGGCGAGAAAGTCAACTTTGGCAGTCCGAACATCCCGACCGCAGGGTTTGAGACGTTCGTGAAGACAATTTGCCGCTTGGTCGGCTCGGCGTTGGAACTGCCTTATGACGTACTCATCAAGGAATTCAACAGCTCCTACTCTGCAAGCCGCGGTGCGCTGCTGGAAGCATGGGAAGCGTTCAAAATGCGCCGGTCTTGGTTCGTGAACGACTTCTGCCAGCCGATCTACGAGCTGTTCATGGCCGAAGCTGTTGCGCTCGGACGCATCAATGCTCCGGGCTTCCACGCAGATCCGCTCTTGCGCGAGGCGTGGTGCGGCGCTCGCTGGATTGGCCCCGTTCAGGGTTCCCTCGACCCGAAGAAGGAGGCCGAGGCCGCTCTGATGCTGACCAACCGCGCCATCAAGACGAACGATCAGGTCACGCGCGAAATGTCTGGCGGCGACTGGGAAGAAAATGTCGATCAGCTTGCACGTGAAAATGAATTGCTCGCAGCCATCGGGAGCGTACAGAAGCCAGCAGAAAACACACCGCCTGCGAGCGGTGAAGAGTGAAGGAGGAATCGGGCATGAAAACGAAAAATGCGCCGGCTATTTCGATCAGCAAAAAGGTCTATACCATGGCCACTACGGATGAATCTGGCAGCTCGGCCGAGATCACCATGTATGGCGACATCTATGAGCAGCAGCCGACAAACTGGTGGGGCGAACCCATCGAGGGGCAGTACATTCTGCTCAGTGAGTTTTTGGAGGACCTCAAGCAGATTTCTTCCTGCAAGAACATCACAATCCGCATGAACAGCTACGGTGGCGACGCCGGAGCCTCAAATATGATTCATAACCGCCTGCGGGAGCTTTCCCGGAGCGGCGCAAAGCTCACCTGTATTGTGGACGGCGTAGCCATGTCGGGCGGCAGCATCATCATGTGCGCCTGCGATACGGTCAAGGTCAATCCGTCCAGCATCATTATGATTCACAAGTGCTGGCAGTTTCTTTTCGGCGGCTATAACGCCGATGAGCTGCGGGAGCAGGCTACGCAGCAGGACGCATGGGATAAGATGCAGTCCGAGGTCTACAAGCGAAAAACCGGGCTTTCCGAAACAGTCATCATGCACATGATGGCAGATACAACCTACATGACAGGTCGTGAGGCCATCGAAAAGGGCTTCGCGGATGAACTGATTGAAGATGCCGAGCCTGTCGGTATCGCCGCCAGCGCGGATGGGCGCAGCCTGTTCGTGCGCGGCAAGCAGTTTCACCTCGCTCCGGGCATGTTTGCCCCGGACAACATTCCTACGGTCGATTCCGAGGCAGCGGCCCCGGTTGAGGCGAATAAAAACAAGCCGGAGAATCCCGGCGAAGAAGGAGGAAACTCTATGACACTGGAAGAGCTCCGGGCAAAATACCCGGACGAAATTGCTCAGGCTGAAGCTGCTGCACGGGCCGCTGTCGATCACACCGAAGCGGTCAATGCGGCGGTTCAGGCCGAACGGGAACGGATGCAGGAAATTGACGAAGTCGCCAGCCTGCTCGATCCTGCCGACGTGCGCGAAGCCAAGTACGGCGAAAAGCCTTGCACCGCCGCCGATCTGGTGATGGCTGACGCGAAGAAGCGCGCAAAGCAGGGCAAGAAATTCCTGTCCGACCTCAAGGACGATGCCGACGAGTCCAACGCCGAAGACGTTGGCGCAACGCCTCCCCCTGCTGAGGAAGCGGAAGAAGACGATGACGCGAAGAAGACCCCGGAAGCGCGGCTGGCCGATGCAAGGGCCAAGGTTTCTGCGCTGTTCGGCAAGAAGGAGGGCTAAGCTATGACGAACCTGAGCAAGAAACTCGGTGAGATGAATTTCGACGGTCTGTTCACGGACGTCGTGCCTGCCGTTCAGGTACGCGGCGGCACCATTCGCAAGCAGACCACTTCTGCTGTCACACTCAAGCGCGGCACGATCCTCGCAAAATCCTACGGCACGGCTGGCGACGGCAAGCTGGTGATCCTCGGCTCCACTGCCGCGACCAATGAAACGCTGACGCCGGATTGCGTACTCTGCGACGATGTTACCGTTGGCACCGACGCCGACGAAAAGGTCGCAGTCTACACGGCCGGCTGCTTCGACCCCGACAAGGTGAGCGTCGCTGCCAGCTACAGCATCACCGAAACCGACAAAGACAATCTGCGTATGCGCGGTATCGTCTTCAAGGACGCCGCTGCTGCCGACTAAGGAGGGAGTCAACTATGAGTGCAGAACTGAACTTCTTTGATACCTATATCCTGATGGCGATTGTTGAGGAAATCGTGCCCAAGCAGACGTTCTTCAAGGATCGCTACTTCCCGACGGGCGATGACGACATCTTCGCTTCCGACAAGGTGCTGACCGAGTACCGCAAGGGCGATCGCAAGATGGCGGCGTTCGTGTCTTCCCGCGCCGGTGATATTCCGATGGAACGCCGGGGCTTTGAGATCCACGAATACCAGCCCGCGTTCATCGCGCCTTCTCGTCTGCTGACGCAGGACGATCTGCGCAAGCGCGGCTTCGGCGAAGCCATCTATGCCAACAGCACCCCGGCCCAGCGCGCCGCCCGCCTGCAGCGTGACGATCTTTCCGATATGGACATTCGCATCACCCGTCGTGAAGAGTGGATGGCCGTCCAGACCATGATCAACAACTCCTGCACGATGCAGTCGTACATCGACGATAAGACCAAAGGTGAAAAGCTGTATGTGCAGTTTTATGACACGACGAGCGACCACGCCTACACCGTCAGCACCAAGTGGAACGCAACTGACGAAAAGGGTGCGGCGTTCTTCTCCGACGTGAAGAATATGTGCCGCAAGCTGTCCAAGCGTGGCCTCCGGGCAGCAGACCTCGTGATCGGCTCCGACGTTGCAGACGCGATCCTCGCTCTCACGGACGTCAAGTCCCTGCTCGACCGCAACAGCGGCATCATCATCGGCACGATTGATCAGCAGCTCAGCCCCTATGACGGCGTTACCTATATGGGTACGCTGAACTTCGGCGGTTTCCGCCTCAACGTGATTTGCGTGGACGAAACCTATGTCGATGACAGCGGTGCGGAGCAGCGGTACTTCCCCGCGACCTCTGCAATGGTCACAGCTCCCGACTGCGGTCACATGATGTACGGCCAGATCACGCAGATTGATTACGGCTCGACCGACTTCTCCACCTACGTTGCGAAGCGCGTCCCGAAGTTTGTTCTCGACCAGCCCAACGACAGACGCAAGCTGCGCTTGGCTGCCCGTCCGCTGGCTGCGCCGAAAAACTACTGCCCGTACATCTACGCGGCAAACGTCGTGGCCTGATCGGCGCGTGAAAGGAGTACGACATGAAAATTGAAATTATCAGCGGTTCCTACGGCTGGCGTAAGACCAAGGACGCCATGCCGAAGCTCGTTGAGCGCGGCGGCATCTGCGAGGTAGACGAAGCCGAAGCAAGGCGTCTCGTCGCGCTCGGCGTCGCAGCGATCGTCCACGAAGCAGACGAAGCGCCTGTTGCAAGCGGCAGCACGGTCGAAAGCGGCGACACCCCCTGCGCCGATATGCCCAGCGAAGAAAACGGCGCAGAGAGCGGCGCAGAGGCCCATCTCGACGCGGAGCAGCTACAGGAAATGACGGTGGCACAGCTCAAAGAGCTTGCCGCCGAGCTTGGCATTGAAACGGCGAAGCTCCGCAAGAAAGATGACCTGATTGCGGCAATCGTCGCCGTGCCCGTCGAGCCGGGCGAGGAAATCAGTGAGGATGATCTTCCTGATCTGAGCGCCGCCGCGCCGGTGGTATGAGCAAATTCAAGGACATGGTCGCGCGTGACAATGCGCGGACCTTTATGAACCTCGACGAGTTTGCAGAGAAGCGGATCGTGGTCTACGACGGCGTGACATACGACGGTGAGGATCACGCTGGCATTCCGGTTGTGCTGTCCGGGCTGAAAGAGAAAGACCGCCGCCAGCTTATGAGCGATCATATTCAGGGGCTGTTCCTCGTTTCGTCCGTGCTGCATTGCAGGATTCAGGATCTCGGCGGCAACCAACCGGAAAAAGGGACGCGCATGGAGATCAGCGATCCCGATGACGCTACCTTCTTCCGACGCTTCTACGTCGCCTCGTCGGTCTGCGAGCTGGGCCTGCTTCGCGTAGAACTGGAGGCGTTCAACGAATGAGCAGCTTCTACGTCGAATGCATCGGCGCTGAGAAATTCCAGAACGCAGAGCAGATGCTTGCTGATGTGCCGGGCGGCATGGAACGTGCGCTGAAATCCGCGACAAAACGTGCCGTATCGTTCCTGCGAACGCAAAGCACGAAAGAAATCCGGCAGCGGTATGACATCTCGCGGAAGAATATCCGCGCCGAACAGAATATCCGCGTCAATTACCGCTATTTCAACGGTGTTGAAGCGCGTGTCTCGTTCCGCGGCAACAAAATTCCACTCTGGCGCTATGGCGGCTCGTCTCCAAAGACGCCGACCGTCAATCCCGACAAGACCATCATGGCCATTGTCAACGGCAATCTTCGCCCGGTTCATCCGGGCATTGCCGCGGCAGGCCATCAGCTCGTTTCAACTTCGCCGACCACGTTCTCCCGCGCGTTCGTTGCACAGATGAAATCCGGGCATATCGGCATTTTCGAGCGGACCGGCGGCAAGACGGCGACTGGCGACGCGGAGATCAAGGAAATCATGGGTTCGTCTGTCCCGCAGATGCTCGGCAACGAAGATGTTCAGGAAAGCCTCGCTGAAAAGACGATGGCAAAAATGGATGAACGTTTAGAGCATGAAGTGAACCGAATCCTTGCAGGATGGGGAGGTTAAATTTTGACACGGCTGAATTTACTGGACGCGCTTACGAGCTTCACGAATGAGGTCATGCGCGAAATTCTTCTTCCCGTGCGGCGGCAGAAGGGCGACGAGGAAGAACCTGCCGAGCGCCCGCCGCTGGTCTACCGCCAGCGTCTGCCCGATGTCAAATCCGCGACCTCGAAAGCGCCGTACATTCTGCATCAGATCGTCACTGGCGAAGATGAGCAGAAGCCCGGCGAGCCGACGGACAGCAGCGTTGAGGTCCGCTCTCTTTTCTGCGTGTACGGTGAAGACGATCAGGAAGGTGCGCTGCGGTTGCTTACGACGGTCGAGCATTTCCGTCAAGAGCTTCTGATGCACGGCATAATCGCCAAGCAGTTTGCGCTGGATCTTTCACAGAAGCTATCCACACTCTACTACACCGACAACACCGCACCGTACTTCTGCGCGGAGCTGGTGTCGGTATGGAAAATCCCCAGTGTCAACAGGGAGGCATTTGCATGGTAAAAGCCAAAGGCAAGGCCGGTGCGAAAAGCGCCGGCTTTTGTATGTACATCGGGCCGAGCATCGTCGGCACGATCCAGCAGGCGCGTATTCTGTACGGTGACAAGCAGGACGCGCTCGCGCAGATCTCGGCAGCGGTTGAGAAATATCCGCTGATTGCCACGCTGGTTATTCCCGGCGATCAGGTGTCCGAGGCAAGAATCAAAGTCAAAACACCCGGTAATCTGCTCTACGTGAATTATCACAAGCTGGCAGACCGGAGAAAGAAGGAGGAGTAACCATTGAAGCATGGCGTATATGTGCGGGAGCAGAAAACGAGCGTTTCGACGCCCGTTGTCGCTGAATCCGGTGTGCCGTTCGTTGTCGGCACAGCACCGGTTCACTCCGCAGAATCCCCGGCCGCGCTCTTTACCCCGGTGCTTTGCACCGACTGGGAAGACGCGGTAAAGAAGCTGGGCTATTCCGACGACTGGAAGACCTACACGATCTGCGAAGTCATGTACTCGCATTTCAAGCTGTTCCAGCGCCAGCCCATCATCTTCTGCAACGTGCTTGATCCGAGCGCCAACAAGGAGGCCGTCGCGGGCGCGGAAGTCACCCTTTCCGGCAAGCAGGCAAAGCTGCCGTTCGACGCGATCCTGTCCAGTCTCGTTGTCAAGACGGCATCTTCGTCCGAATCGCCGCTTGTCAAAGACACGGACTATGCCGCGTACTACTCGGACGGCAACCTTATCGTCGAGACGATCGAGGACGGCGCAGCCAAGGCCGCGACCAAGCTGTATATCAGCTACGACAAGATCAAGACCGCCGACATCGACGATGATGACATCGTCAAGGGCATCGAAGCCATCGACCTTTGCATGGCAACCGTCAGCACCACGCCCGACCTCATTATCGCGCCCGGATGGTCGCATACCAGCACGGTGCAGGCCGTCATGGCGGCGAAGGCCGAAGTCATCAACGGCATTCTCGGCGCAAAGTCCATCTGCGATATTGACTGCTCCGCCAACGGCGCGCGCAGCTATGACGCCGTCGCCGCGAAGAAGTCCGCGACGAACCTGATCGACCCGGCTCAGATTGCAGTCTGGCCGCAGGTGAAGCTCGGCAGCAAGCAGTTCCATCTCTCCACCCAGCTCGCGGGCCTGATGGCGAAGGTGGACAGCGGCAACGACGGTGTGCCGTATGAATCGCCCTCTAATAAGGCCCTCCAGTGCGACGGCGCTTGCCTGGAAGACGGCACAGACGTCACCCTCACGCTGGAGCAGGCGAACATTCTGAACGCCAACGGCATTTGCACGGCGCTCAAGTTTATGAATGGCTTCGTGGCGTGGGGCAACTACACCGCCTGCTACCCCAGCAACACCGACATCAAGGACTATTTCATCCCGATCAGCAGAATGTTCAAGTGGGTCGGCAACTCCCTCATCAAGACGTTCTGGTCGAAGACGGACAGCCCCATGAACCGGCGCCTGCTGGACAACATCAAGGATTCCGCGAACAACTGGCTCGCAGGGCTTGTGGGCAGCGAGTATCTGCTCGGCGCCCGCGTTGAGATCCTCGACTCCGAGAATCCCATGACGGACCTCATGGCCGGTATTGTGAGAATCCACATCTACATGACGCCGCCCAGCCCTGCACAGGAGATCGACTTCGTACTCGAATACGACACCGATTACGTGCAGAGCGCGTTGGCGTGACGAAGGAGGACTGAACAATGGGAATGGTAGATCAGGCCGTCATCAACTTTGCCTGCTACGAAGACGCCAAAGACTTCCTCGGTCTGGCTTCCGTGACGCTGCCCGATGTTGATTTCATTGTTGCGACTGTTTCCGGTGCTGGCATTGCCGGCAACGTGGAGGCGCCGATCATCGGCCATATGAACGCCATGACCGCGCAGCTCAAATTCCGCACCTTCAGCGCTGAGAGCCTGAAGCTGCAGGAGCCGCGCGAACACAACATCGACCTGCGCGCGCCGCAGCAGGTGTACGACCCGATTGCGGGCGTTTACAAGACGCAGTCCGTCAAGCACGTCCTCGTGCTTGTTCCGAAGACGCTGTCGAACGGCAATATCGCCCCGGCGTCTCCCACGGACGGCTCTGGCAGCTACGCCGTGCGCCGCTGGGTGACGTACATCGATGACGCGAAGGTCATGGAGCTTGACCCGTACAACTACATCTGCGAGGTGAACGGTGTCGACTATCTTTCCGACACCCGCAAGGCCCTCGGCAAATCGTAAATCTTTGGGGCGGCGCGCGATGCGTCGCCCCACCACTCTTGAAAGGAGCTATGAATCATGGAAAACAAGAATATTCAGAAAACGACCGCAGAGGAAAGCAGTGACATCTTCGCTGTTGCGGAAGATCAGGATAAGAAAAACGCCGCAATCGACTATGCGGCATTTGTGATGCAGCTTGCAAGGCCGCTCGTTCACGATGAAAAAACCTACACGGAGCTGACCTTCAACTTTGAAGATCTCAGCGGAAATGACTCCCTTGCGATTGAGCGGGAGCTGCAAATGCTCGGGCATACGGTGATCGTTGCGAACTTTGACAGCGAGTACCTTATCCGTGTTTGCGTCAAGGCGTGCACCGAGAAACTTGGTCTTGACGCGCTTGGCAAGCTCAGCATCCGCGATTTCAACCGTCTGCGGAACACCGTAAGAGGTTTTTTATCGCGCAAGGAGTGATCGTCGGAGATGGCGGCGTATGGCTTCGCAGGCAATGCCTCGCCATGGCCCGGACGAACAACACTCCGGTAGATTTCTGGTTATCTCTACGTCTCGGCGAATTTTCGCAATGGGTGAAAGCCTCTAATGCGCTGATTGCCGAGGAAATGGAGAAGCGAAAACAAAAACGCAAGTGAAAGTGAGGCGGAGATATTGGCATCGCGGAAAGAATATGAGATGCTATTTGCGCTTGAAGCGCAGCTTGGCCGCGAGTTTCGCACGACCTTTGCAAAGGCCCGCGGCGAGCTCGGCGACACGGCCGATAGTGCAGAATCTTTCGGCAGCCGCGCGACACAGGCCGTGGACGCGGTGTCGAGCGTTCTTGCTGCGGCTGGTATCTCCGCTGCGCTTAAAGAAATAAAGGAAGGCTTTGACGAGTGTGTGCAGGCGTCGATGGATTTCGAGTCTGCCATCACCGGCGTCGCCAAAACGACAGACCTGACAGACGAAGAACTGGCAGATATGTCGGACGCAATTAAAGCCATGTCCACGGAGATCCCGGCATCTACGACCGAGATCGCCGCCGTCGCTGAAGCTGCTGGCCAGCTTGGCATTCAGAAAGACGCGCTGCTCGATTTTACGCGCGTTATGACAATGCTCGGCACAGCGACGAACATGACAGCCGAAGATGCCGCAACTGCCCTCGCGCGGTTCGCAAACATTACAGGCATGTCCGCAGACAATTATGATCGTCTCGGCGCCGTGATCGTTGATCTTGGCAATAACTTTGCAACGACCGAATCTGAGATCACGCAGATGGGTACGCGCCTTGCCTCTGGCGGCAAGCTGGCCGGTCTGACGGAACCTCAGATCATGGCGCTTGCCGCAGCAATGTCCTCCGTCGGCATCGAGGCCGAAGCTGGCGGCACGGCCATGACGCAGACGCTCAATGCCATCGAAAAGGCTGTTGCAACCGGCGAAGATTCTTTACAGAGCTTCGCAGATGTTGCAGGAATGTCTGCGGATTCGTTCGCGGAAATGTGGAATACGGACGCGCTGGGCGCTCTGACAGCGTTTATCCGCGGGCTTGGCAATCTGGACGAACAGGGCGAAAGCGCTGTTCTAGTGCTGGAAGACCTCGGCCTTACCGGCATTCGCCAGAGCAATATGCTCAAATCCCTCGCTCTGGCAGCAGACCAGATGGACAGCGCCGTACAGACGGCAAATACCGCGTGGGATGAGAATATCGCTCTGACGAACGAAGCCAACAAGCGATACGCCACCACGCAATCCAAGCTGGATATGATGCAGAACGCCTACAACAACCTCAAGGTTGCCGTAGGCGATGCTTTTACCCCGGCGCTGCGCGATGCCTACGACGCCGGTACGGACGTGCTGAACGTCCTCGGCGAGTTTGTGCAGGAGAATCCTGCGCTCGTCAAGGGTGTTGTAACATTCACGGGCGTAGTCGGCGGTGCAACGGTCGCATTGACGGCATACGCCGCAATCTCCAAAGTCATTAAAGCGCTCGACATGGCTACGATGTTCGGCGGCGCCGTCGGCCCTATCATGTTGGGCGTAACTGCCGTGGCCGCATTGACGGCTGGAATCGTTGCGCTCAGTGACGCTTCCAAGGACGACGCTGTTCCGTCCGTCCGGGAGCTGACTGAGGCGGCGCGTGAACTTGACAGCGCCATGAGCGACGCCAGAGCCGCTTGTGATGATACCGTCACAACGACGGAAGCATCTGCGAATGTCGCGAACAATTACATCGACCGTCTCGATGAGCTGAACTCTCTGAGCAAACTGAGCGCGGAGCAGCAGCGAGAATATCATGGCATTCTCGTCATGTTGACGCAGACTGTTCCGGATCTGGCCAACTACATCGATCTTGAAACCGATACGATCAATGGCGGCACGGAGGCGCTGCGGGCCAATACGCAGGCTTGGAAGGATAACGCCATTGCTCAGGCCTATCAGGAACAGCTCACTGAGATTTACAGCAAAAATGCCGACGTTCTGATTGAAGCAGAAAAGAACAAAATCGGTCTGCGCGACGCTGAGGGCAAGCTGGCTGTGGCGCAGAAAGCACAGAACGACGAGTTTGAACGCCAGAATCGGCTCTATCAGGAAGCCAATCAGAAGGTTCAGGAATACTACGAGGAAACAGGCCTTGTCACCGACGCCAATATGTGGCTCGGCGAAACGACCGACGAGCTGAACTGGAAGCTGGAACAGAACGCGCAAGCGGTTATGGAGGCACAGGACGCTGTCGACGCCTACCAGAAAGCCATTGATAAAGACAACGACGCGCTGCAGGCCGCGCAGGACGAAATTGCGCTCGCTGAGGAAGCTGTTCAAAACCTGACAACGGCCACTGAAGATTCCACCACCGCAACCGAGGACGCGAGCCGCGGCTACGGTGAGCTGAACACCGAGATCAGCAGCGTCAAGGAACGTGTCGAGGCTCTCCAGCAGGCGTATCAGGAAGCCTATAAAGCTGCCGCAGAAAGCGTTCAGGGCCAATATGCACTTTGGCAGCAGGCAGACAGCATCGTTGCGACCTCTGCGTCCAGCATCAACAGTAATCTCCAAGGCCAGATCACGCATTGGCAGACCTACAACGATAATCTGGCCAGCCTGCGTGACAGGGCTGGTGATATTGAGGGCCTGACCGAAATGATCGGTTCTTTCGCAGACGGCAGCTCCGACAGCGTGAATGCGGTTGCCGGCATGGCTGCGGCCAGCGATGAAGAATTGGCCGCGATGGTCGAAAGCTGGAATAAGCTGCGCGAGGAACAGAATAAAGCCGCCGAGGACATCGCAGACTTCCGCACCGGCTTCTCTGAAACTATGGACGCGATCAGTGGAGACCTCGAAGCCACCATTGACGACATGGATCTTGGCACGGAAGCTGCGGAAGCCGGTCGTGCGACCATTCAGGGCTTCATTGATGGTGCAACCGGAATGCTACCGACAGTGCAATCGGCGTATTCCCAGCTCGGATACGCCGCCCTCGCTGCTCTCAGCCGAAACGTGCAGAACAATAATTCTGTTGCTTCGAGCCGTCGCATGAGCGGGTTCTCCCGATATGCCAGCGGCACAACCTCTGCCGAGACCGGTCTTGCCCTCGTCGGCGAAGAAGGCCCGGAGTTTGTGATGATGCACGGCGGCGAAGCGGTCTTGAACGCGGCCGACACACACAGCGCCATCGAAGCTATGACTTCCACTTCGGACAGCTCCGTTCCAGTGCAGGTCAATATCACCGTCGAGGGCGATGTCAATGACGGCGTTATGGAGCGCCTTGAAACCTATGGCGAGGAATTTGCCGCACAGGTACGCGCGGTGATTCGAGAAGACAATATCAACGCGCAACGGGGGGCGTACAGATGAGCAGAATCTACACGACTGTGCAGGGCGATATGTGGGATATGATCGCCTACAAGGAGATGGGCAGCGTCGACTATACCGACGATCTGATGAACGCCAATAGCTCGCTGCTCAGTTATTTCTCCTTTCCCGCAGGCGTCATGCTGACAATCCCTGATGTGGTGGAGCGCCGCGCATCTACGCTGCCGCCGTGGAAGCAGGTGCAGCGATGAGCAGCCGAAATCTCGCGAGACGCACAAAAGCCGAGGTTTCCTTCGGCGGCATCGACATCACAAAATCCATTCAGCCGTATCTTCTGTCGATCTCCTATACGGACAACGAAGAAGACGAAACGGACGATCTGCAAATCAAAATTCAAGACCGCGACGATCTCTGGCTCACGCAGTGGCTCGATGAAATCTCTGAAAAGCTGTCCTGGGCATCACCCTCTGGCGGCAGCGCGTCTGGCGATGCTGTTGTCAGCGAAGCAAACAAATACCTCGGTACACCGTATGTTTGGGGCGGCAGCAGTCCGAGCGGCTTTGACTGCTCCGGTCTTGTCTACTACGCGCTCAACGAAGCCGGGATCAGCGTTCCCAGAACGACCGCGCAGGGCTACAAGGATATGGCTACACCGGTCAATGAAGCCACAGCGCAGCCCGGCGATCTCATCTTCTTCGGCACGCAGGGCGTTGTCGATCACGTAGGTATCTACATGGGCAATGGGCAAATGGTCAATGCGACCGGTTCGTGCGTCCAGATCACAGACATCAACACCCGCAGAGCCGGGATTATCAGTTGGGGCAGAATCGGCGGCGCCACGCGGAGCGGCTCTGCTGCCTCTGCACAGGCAGGCACGCAAAGCAGCGGCTCAGGATCTTCTACTTCCTCTGGCGAACAGGGTGCATCCTCCGATGGCGGCGGCGCAGAAGAACGACTCGCCATGGACGTTGTGTTTGTCCGTGAGAACTGGAACAGCGACGGCTCCGACGCGGTGCTGCCGTGCGGAGAATTTGAGCTTGACAACATCTCCTGCAGCGGGCCACCGAACACAGTCTGCATCAAAGGATCTTCGATTCCGTTTTCTTCGCAGCTCCGGCAGACCTGCAAGAGCAAGGCATGGGAAAGCTACACGCTTAGCGGCATTGCGAATGAAATCGCCGGGAGCGGCGGTATGACCTGCATGTATGAATCGGACAGCGACCCATATTATGAGCGCGTCGAGCAGATCGACATGAGCGACATTGAGTTTCTGTCGCAGCTTTGCCATGATGCCGGCATTTCTCTCAAGGCAACAAACCGGATCCTTGTGCTGTTCGATCAGCGCAAGTATGAGCAGAAGCCAGAAGTCCGCACCATCAGACGCTATGACCACAGCTATAAGACGTACCAGCTCAGCACCAGCGCAGCCGATGCGCAGTATGCGTCGTGCCGGGTGTCCTACGTCAACCCCGAAACCGGACAGTGTATTGAGGGCATCGCCAAGGTCGAGGGATACACCGAAGACCCGAACAATCAGCAGCTTGAAATCACCGCCAAGGTTGGAACAGTGGACGAAGCGAAGGAGCTTGCAGAAAAGAATCTCCGTCTTCGCAACAAATTCTGCCGCCAGGCACAATTCCTGCTGCCGGGAGATACCGACCTCGTTGCGGGCGTCAATGTCGCGCTCAAAGGCTGGGGCGGCTACGACGGAAAATACATCATCAAGCAGGCTGTCCACAAGCTGGACAGCGGCGGCTATACAACGCAGATCTCGCTGCGCATGGTATTGGAGGGATATTGATGGACGCAGAAAAAGTGTTAAAGCGGCTCGTTCGCGTCGGAACTGTGACGGACATCGACAATGCCAAGCGAAAAGCGCGAGTGAAGTTTCAGGACTGCAATATGACGTCCGGATGGCTCTATGTGCTGGACACGCACCCGCACATTCCAGCTTATGACCCTGCGCAGCAGAAGACAGAGTTGCAGGATGGGCATCAGCACGACCTCACGATCAAGCCGTGGATGCCGCTTGTCAACGACACCGTCCTCACGCTCTATCTGCCTGTGTTCAACGGGGATGGCTTCGTGCTGGGAGGTATCGGATGATTGTAGGAGCACTTGGAGACGTTGTCTTTTCAGTTTCGTCGCGCACGCTGAAAACGATCAGCAATTTCGTATGGTCCGGTTCTGCGCGGTACGCCACGCATGATCTCCATGCCGGCAACAGCATTTCGGAATACACCGGCACAGACCTTGCGAAGATCACCTTTGACATTCAGCTTCTTGCTTCCCTCGGCGTTGACCCAATGTCCGAGATTTGGCGGCTGTTCGATCTGGAACGGCAGGGCGTGACGCTACCGCTTACGATTGGCAATCATGGATACGGCCGCTATCGCTGGACGATCCTGAGCCATAAGACCAAGGCGGAGCATTATGACGGGCATGGAAACATCATCAGTGCGACGCTGAGCATTTCCTTGCAGGAATATCTACGATGAGGGGCGCACACTATGGGCTACAAAATCACCATGTCGGAGATCGGGCCGATCAGCCTGAACGAAACCGACCCTGTAAAATCCATTCTGCAGAACGTGTCCATCATCCTGCGGACGATCAAAGGCTCCTGCCCGATGTATCGCGGCTTCGGTATTGACGCTACCTTGATCGACCGCCCGATTCCTGCGGCAAAGGTGCTGCTTTTCTCTCAAATCCGCGAGGCCATTGAGGAATATGAGCCGCGCGTCCGTGTCAAGAGCGTCGATTTTGATACGCAGGAAGAAATGCAGGGCGTTCTAAGCCCTATCGTGGAGGTGGAAATCGTCGATGAGTCGTAATACCGAATTTCAGTTTGTTTCGACCGACGCTGCGGAAATCACAAATTTTCTGATTACCGTTTATGAAAACCTGACCGGAGTAAGCGTCCGCCCCGCCAGTCCGGAAAAGCTGTTCGCGCAATGGGTAGCCAGCGTCATCATTCAGGAGCGGGTCTACAACAACTACACCGCAAATCAGAATATTCCGAGCCGCGCCGAAGGCAAGAACCTTGACGCGCTGGCAGAACTGTACTTTCTGCAGCAGCGCCCACAGGCAAAACCCGCTTACTGCACGGAACGGTTTACGATCTCCGAGGCGCAGACGTTCGCCATCCTCGTCCCCAAGGGGACGCGCGTCACAGACGCCAGCAACACCCTGATCTGGGAGACCGTCGCCGATGCCTACATCAGCGCAGGCGATACCTACGTTGACACCGCCATCCGGTGCCAGACGGACGGCACGGTCGGCAACGGCTACGCCGTCGGCCAGCTCAACGTGATCGTTGACGTGTTCGACTACTACACGTCCTGCACCAATATCACGACTTCCGACGACGGCTCGGAGATCGCCAGCGACGAAGAATTCTACGAGCTGATGCGCGAATCCATGTTCGCGTTTTCGACGGCCGGCGCGGTTGGCTCCTACATCTACCACGCGAAATCCGTATCTACGGAGATTGCTGACGTACAGGCCGTTCGCCCGGCTGTCGTAAAGAAAGTGACGCTTGATCTCTATACGAAAGGCGGCATCAAGTACGCTTTTTGGGGCGGCGACACCATCGACCTGTCCTCTCTGGCGGTCTATGCCAAGGGCAACAGCACGGCTGCGAGCGCCGACACAGATTATACCGTCACCTACGAAAACGGTCTGCTGCAAGTTGCAATCGCCGCAGACGGCGCGCTGGCAAGCGCGAGCCAGATCGACGTGTCGCTCACCTTTGACGGTGCCGGGCACGTCGATATTTATGTCCTGATGAACGACGGAACGATTGCCACGACGGAGATCAAGAACGCCGTCCTTGCCGCCTGTAACGAAAGCAAGGTGCGGCCGCTGGCCGATTATGTCAGCGTCAAAGACCCCGGCCTCGTTTCGTACAATATCGACTTCACCTACTATGTCCCCACCGACACATCGCACTCCGGTGCGGCGATTCAGGAAGCCGTAGACGCAGCCGTCGAGGAATACATCGCTTGGCAGTCCGGCAAGCTCGGCCGCGATATTAACCCGGATAAGCTGCGCGACCTCCTGTTCCACACGGGCGTCAAGCGGATCGTGCTGCGCTCCCCGACCTACAAGGTGCTGGAGGGCGGCAAAAACAACGCCGCGCCGCAGATTGCAAAGCTGGGAACGAAAACAATCGTGAACGGAGGCTACGAGGATGAATGAGCAGTACGGCCTCACGGTTGAGAACCTGCTGAACGTCCTCCCCGATGTGCTGCGGCAGGATGAAAAAATGCTCGCGCTCGCAACCGGCGTCGCGGAGATCCTGACGGCGCGGCCGGCCGAGATTGAGCAGAATATGCTCTATCAGCACATCGACACTCTGCCAGAAGATCTTCTCGACCAGCTTGCGCACGACTTCGGCGTAAGCTGGTGGGACAACGACTGGGATATTGAGCAGAAGCGCGCCACGTTCCGCGAGTCCTGGCACGTTCGCCGTCACCTCGGCACGAAGTACGCCGTCGAGCTGGCGTTGTCCACTTCGTTCGGCTCCGGTAAGGTGCAGGAATGGTTTGAATATGGCGGCGAGCCGAATCACTATCGCATCTTTGACGTTGACATCAGACAGGTCAACGACAATATCCGCACGTTCCTGCAGATCCTCGAAGTTGTCAGCCGTAAGAGCGCGGTGCTGGACAGTATTCGTGCAATTTCCGTCCGTGAGCTGATTCTGTACTTCGGCGCGGTTATGAGCGTCACGAAGAAATTCAAGCTCACCACGGGCGAGGTCAATACGGACATTGACATCATGGGCGACGAAGCCGGGAACGCCCTGTGCGACTGGGACGGCGGTCTGATTATGATAGATAAGGAGGCAACGGCATGACACACTGGTTGACCCCGGATGGGTACAACGTCATGCTTCGCGGGCTCATGGGCGACGCGATCAAATTCACACGCATCAAATACGGCAACGGTACGCCGGGTGACGGCGCGAACGATCTGAAGAACCCGTTGCTCTCTCTGAAAATTGCTTCTGCGACGCGCAGCGAGAAGTACGTCACACTGTCTGTGTCGTTCAAGAATGTCGAGCTGGAGATCACCGGCTTCTGGGCAACCGAAATTGGCATTTACGTCGAGGACCCCGACGATTCCACGAAGGAACTCTGCTATTGCATCTGGGAGGAAACAGAGGTCGAGAAAGCCGACTATATCAACCCCAACGTCGAGCGCCTGCTTGCATCGCAGTACGACTTTGTGGTGTTCGTCAGCGAGGCCAAAAACGTGTCTGCGGCGCTTGGTGAAACGCTGGTCTACGCAACCGTTACGGAACTGAACAATCACAAAAACGACAAGAACAATCCACACAAGGTGACCAAGGAGCAGATCGGGCTTGGAAACGTGGAAAACAAGGCTCTGATCGACCAGACGCCCACCTTTGCGACAGCAAAGGAGCTGTCGGATATTTCATCCGGCGAGAAGATGGGGTCTATCCTCGGAAAGATTGCAAAGGCGCTGTCACTGCTGAAATCGCACCTTTCCGACTTCAACAATCCGCATAAGGTAAAAGCCGCCGATATTGGCGCCGCTGCGTCGACGCACTCGCACAACGCAAATGACATCAACGATGGCACGGTCATTGTGCAGCGCGGTGGTACTGGCCGCAACGAGTGGACGAAGAACTGCATCGTTTTCGCGGACGGTGAGAAATCGCTTGGGCAGGTCTCGGCACCATCGGAGGTTTCGCTTCTGGCGCAGGGGCCTGATTCCGCCCCTGTCTTTATGAAGTTGTCCAGTCTGGCGTTGTTTGTCACCGGCAACACGCCGCCGACGCAGAAGAATCTTTTCTGGATTGATCCGACGCCTGTTACCGGCGGCTTGAAGTATTGGAACGGCACCGACTGGGAGCACGTTCCTGTTGCTTATTCTTGATCTTAGGAGGACTCTCGCATGAAAATTCAGATTGAAGCCGAACTGTCCAATTACATCGAATCCCTGCATTATGACCGTAATTCCATTCAGGAGCTGCTGCTCATGGCGGCAAAGCAGGGCTTGAAGGACACCGACGCATACAACGCATGGATGAAGGACTACCTCGGCAAGAGCAAGGAATACGAGATCGCAAAAGCGACGCTGGAACGTGAGTTTATCATTCCTGCCGTCGGCAATGCAGCGGTTGACTGGGTGCTTGATTTCTTGACCGCCACGGTGACGGTGACGCCGCGGGAGCAGACCGATGACTAGGCCACAGGAAACCTTCACCGATATGCTGGCGCGGCTTTTCCCCATGCCGGGTATCCAGCTTGGCATCAACTCGCCGCACTCCAAGTGCATTACATTTCAGGTGACGGAAGACTGCAACCTGCGCTGCAGCTACTGCTATCAGGGCTGCAAGACGCACCGGAAGATGTCGCTTGAAACCGCCAAGGCCGCCGTCGATATGCTGCTCGCCGCAGACGAGCGGACAAATCAGTACATCACGTCCACGGAGGTTGCCGGGGTCGTTCTTGACTTTATCGGCGGTGAGCCGCTGCTGGAAGTCGAGCTGATCGACCAGATCCTCGACTACTTCGTGGCGCGGACCTTCCGCCTGCATCATCCATGGGCGACGCGCTGGAAAGCGTCGATGTCCACAAACGGAACGCTGTACTTCCGCCCGGAGGTACAGCGGTTTTTGGATAAGTGGGCAAAGCACCTGTCGCTCTCCATCAGCATTGACGGAGATAAGCAGCTCCACGATTCCTGCCGCGTCTTCCCGGACGGCTCTGGCAGCTATGATCTTGCTATCGCGGCCGCGAAGGATTACATGACCAAGGGAAACGCCCTTGGCTCGAAGATGACGATTGCTCCCGGCAACGTCGATTATCTGTACCACGCAGTAATCGGTCTGCTGGACGCGGGGTATCGGGCGATCAATCTGAACTGCGTTTACGAAAAGGGCTGGACGCTCGACCATGCGGCTACACTCTACACACAGCTCAAACGGCTCGCCGATTTCGTCCTGCTCTCGGACGAGCAGCCGTATCTGTCGATCTTCAGCGAAAGCGTCGGCCATCCGCTTCCGGAGGACGATAATCAGAACTGGTGCGGCGGTACGGGGCTTATGCTGGCGGTTGACTGCGATGGCCTGTTCTTCCCGTGCCTGCGCTACATGGGAACCTCCCTCGGCCATGAGCAGCGGCCCTATACCATCGGCGATCTGGAACACGGCATCAACGTTCTTCCGGAACATCGGGCGCGGGTGGCAGAAATGGCCGCAGTCACGCGGCGCAGCCAGTCCACCGACGAATGCTTTGCGTGCCCGATCGCGTCCGGCTGCTCTTGGTGCAGCGCGTACAACTACCAATGCACAGGGACTCCGGATAAGCGCGTGACGTACATCTGCCCGATGCACAAGGCCCGCGTCCTGGCGAACGCCTACTACTGGAACAAGCTGCACCGCAGGCAGGGCGAGAGGACACGGTATCGGCTGGATATTCCCGACGATTGGGCGCTTGAGATCATCTCAGATGCAGAGCTGGAAATGCTCAAATCTCTATCCAAGGAGGGCTGATTATGGCATATATCGAGGCTGAACGCTTCGCGGCTCTGAAAGCGCGTGTCAAGGCCGAGTGCCTGCGGCGCTGCCATACCGGATCTGTTGCGGAATACGGCGGCGAAAAATACGAATACACGAACAGCCCCACCGAAGATCACACCGTCGACGTGGAGCATTATGAGAAGCTGGCGCTTCCGCTGTCGAAGATCCACAGCGAGAAAGTGCCGAGCCTTGACGGCCGCAGAATCGTGTTTGACGAGGACATCACCGAGTTTGAAGCGGCGTTGACGCTCTTTGAAACACGCCCCATGACGGACAAGACGCGGGGTGACTGTGAAACGTCCTGCACGGGAGCTTGCTACACCGGCTGTTCTGGAGACTGCACAGGCGGCTGCGAAACGACGTGCTCCGGAGAATGTCAAGGTTCCTGCACGGGCTGCGGAAGCGGCTGTGCGAACACCTGCGAAGGCTCCTGCTCTGGCGGCTGTTACGGCTGCGGCGGCAACTGCACGGGCGGCTGCTCTGGCTCTTGTGATGGTAGCTGCTCTGGTTGCTCCGGTTCCTGCTCTGGCGGCTGTTCCAGCAGTTGTTCTGGCGGCTGCAAATCGTCCTGCACAGTGACCTGCGGCAACACTGGCTGCGTCGGCTCGTGCCTTGGTCTCTGCTCTGCCGGCTGCACGACCTCGTGCCAGACGTCCTGCGGCTATTGCGGGACAAACTGCACAGCCGTATCGAAGTAAGGAGGTAGCCCTTTGGAAATTGCAAGTAAATACGAAATCGCTGCGGCGAACCTCGCAATCGCTTTGCAGACGGACACGGTTTCCGTTGAGCAGCGAAGTGAGCTGCGAGCGGCAATCGGCAACAGCATCGACAAACTCGTCGACGCGCTCAACATGATTATCGTCTGCTACAACAAGCGAATGTACGCTGGCGAGATTGCGCCTGAAAAAGCCGCAAAGTGCGTCAAGGCAGAATACGCCGCCATCGGCCTTTCCAACGTGGTCGCATACGATTATTTCTCCGCGGCGGTCGGTGCGTTCTTCACGCGCAAAACCCTGATGGCGCTGTCGACCGATGAAAAGCTCGCGTGGGTGAAAACGATCTTCGAGCAGAACGAACGCTGTGGCTGTCAGCGCGTCAAAGATGCGCTGTTCATCTACTGCCTGCGGCTGCTGTCGCACATGGGCATCGTCACAGCGGATCTCTCTTTCACGAACCTCGTCATGCGCGAGATCAACGCCATCACGGAAGACCGAAAGAACGCCGCGATCATGCCGCAGGCGCTCGTCACGGAATTGTAAGGGGTGATCGTATGGCAGTAGAAAACGTAAATTCCAAGCCGATTGCCGCTTCTGCGGCGATTGCCGACTTTATCCTCGCATCGATTGGCGGCAAGGTTCGCCGTGTTCCGATCAGCACCCTTGCTGAAACGCTCACCGATGCCGAAGTTGAGCTTATCAGCGCCGCTGCGTCTGCGCTGGTGTCGGCTGCGGGCAGAGCCTGTTATATCGGCACAAATGAAAACTGGTACGTGTGGGATGGCGCACAGGGCGCGTTCGTCGATTCGGGGTATCCATCGCGCGGCACACAGGGCGAACCCGGCGTAATCTTTACGCCGCACGTGACCGAAGCCGGTATTCTGAGCTGGACGAACGACGGCGGTCTTCCGAACCCAGAACCGGTCAGCCTGCTCGGCCCTGCGGGCGGCGTGACTTCGTTCAATAGCCGTTCCGGTGCGGTCGTCCCGAAAAACGGTGACTATACCGCAGAGATGGTCGGAGCGGAAGAAAAAGACGCCGTCAAGAATCACAACGAGTCCGAGACCGCGCACAAAGATCTGTTCAATGCGAAACTGAATAAGGACGGCGACGGCGGCACTCTGAAACCTACCTTCACGCAGTCCGCAACGAGAACGCAGCTTGAATCCGGTCTGGAAATGAAAGTCCTTCTTGGACGCATTATGAAGTGGCTGGCCGACCTCGGCTCTGCGGCGTTCAAAGACAGCGGAAATTTTGAATCCGCAGGTGCTGGTGCCGCAGCGGTTTCCGCGCACAATACCGCCGCACAGGCCCACGCGGATCTGTTTTCCAAGAAAAGCGGCAAGGCTGTTTCGTTCACGCTGTCGCTGCCGGTCAACGGCTGGGCGGATCTTGCGCAGACGTTGGAAGACGCACGGTTTCTGGAATCCGGTTATGCCTACATTGTAACGCCGGTTTCCGCAAGCCTTACGGCGTGGGGCGACGCTGGCGTGAAAGTGGGAGACATCACCGAGAACGGAAAAATGCCGTTCACCTGCACCGATACGCCGACAAGCGCAATCTCGGTAAACATTTTCAGAGCGGAGGTCGCACAATGAGCAAGGTATTTCAGATGATCGGCGGAAGCGGTGGCGGCATCAAGCTCGCGTCCATCGAGATCACAACGCCGCCTACAAAGACCGCATACAAGGCTGGTGAGCCGTTTTCTATGGCGGGCATGGTGGTCAAAGCGACATATTCCAACGGCGCCACGCTGATTGCAACAGGCGTATCGGTCGAGCCAAGCGGCGGTCTGGAAGCAGGTCGCACCAGCGTCACCATCCGATACACGGAGGGCGGCGTATCCTGCACCGCAACACAGGCAATCACAGTCACCAAGACGAATGTGACCGTGCCGAGCCAGAGCGGAAGCCTGACGTATTCGGGCAGCTCTCAAAGCCCGGCATGGTACAACTACGATACGACGAAAATGACGCTCGGCGGCACGACCAGCGGCACGAGCGCCGGCAATTACAGCGCGAAGTTTACGCTGAAAGACACAGCCCTCTATCAGTGGGCAGACGGCTCGACCGCGCCGAAAACCGTATCGTGGAAGATCGGCAAGGCAGATGGCTCACTGACGCTCAGCAAGACTTCGATCAAGCTGGAAGACGGAAAGCTGACAGATTCTTTCACGGTCACACGGCTTGGCACAGGAACAATCACAGCCGTGTCCAACCGCCCCGATATTGCCAGTGTTTCCATTTCGGGAAATATTGTGACCGTCCACAGCGTCGATGAAAACTCCGGCACGGTTACGATCACGGTTTCCGTTGCCAGCGACACGAACTACAACGCGCCGGCAAGCAAGACCTGCACCGTGTCGTGCGTGTTCGTGACAATCTTCGGCGTCTGCTGGACGTACAGCAACTCCTCCCCGGCTCTTTCCCGCCTGACGCCGAGCAACAACCCGAACGGCTATGTCAATGCCGCCGTGTCCTCGGAGCCGAGCGCTGCCATCGGCACAGGCGCTGGCAACTCTCCATTCGACGCATTCATGCCATGGCAAGGCATGGAGGAATACAACATCATCAACGGCGCGGTGTCGTATAAAAAGGGACAGTCCGGATTCTCCCGCACGTCCTACGATACGATGGTCTTTATCCCTGAGTTTTACTACAAGATCGTCTATAACAGCAGCCAGAGCAAGATCTATTACTACGTTGCAAACGCGCCGTTCACCGGCTTTTCCAAGCACCCCGGTTCTGGCCGCTATGTTGGTCGCTACAACACGATTGCCAGCTACTACTCTAAGTCTGGCGCGAATCCGTTGACGAACATCACACGCGCCACAGCCCGCACAAACTCCCGGAACAAGGGCAGCAAGTGGCAGCAGTACGATTATGCGTCGTGGTGCGCGGTCTGGCTGCTCTATCTCGTCGAGTATGCAAACTGGGATAGCCAGAGCAAAATCGGCAACGGTATTGTCGGCAATTCCTCGCTGCAGAAGACGGGTACGACGGACAGCATGACCTACCACACCGGCACGGTCGCTTCCGCCAGGACAGGCTATGGCGGCGTACAGTATCGCGGCATTGAAAACCCGTGGGGCAATGTCTATGACTGGATTGACGGCATCAACTTCAACAACCGCGCGGCTTATATCTGCACCGATCCGTCGAAGTACGCAGACGATACGTCCACCAACTACACGGCGGCTGGGCTCAGCCTGCCGAGCAGCGGCAATATCAAAACGCTCGGAAACTGCACGGCCCTCCCATGGGCATTTATTCCGACGGGAACCGGTGGCAGCGGCACGACCTACGTGCCAGACTACGTGTCTTCGTTTTCTGGCTGGTGTGTTCTCTGCGTCGGCGGCTACTACGGGGATGATGCTGCGAGCTGCGGCCTGTTCTTTTTCAATGGCAACTACTATTCGTCCTACGCGTACTCGTTCATCGGCGCGCGCCTCCTTTACGTCCCCTAATGGGGGACCGGGGGCCGCAGCCCCCGTGGGCTTCCGTTTTCAGAGCGGCACGTCTTACGCTCTGGCGCGGCAGCGCCATTACCTATATATCCGCGCGAAGCGCGGCGCGTATATTTTTTCAAAATAACGCATTTCGTTATTTTCTCCCGTTTTCAGACCTTCCCAGCGCATAGACAGTATAATTCTCGACGGGATTGTCTGCGCAGCTTGTGCGGTGTTTTGGGCTTCACGTGAACTCGAATTCTGGCTGGTGTGTTCTCTGCGTCGGCGGCTACTACAGGAATGATGCTGCGAACTGCGGCCTGTTCTTTTTCAATGGCAACTACAATTCGTCCAACGCGAACTCGAACATCGGCGCGCGCCTACTTGTTTGTATGCTCCATTTCTTTGCGCAGGCTCTCCCACACCGCTTGGTGAAAATATTGCCGCTACAGGACGGGCTTTAGTACGGCCGAAAGGTATCTGGAAAGACCCCGATGGCAAACAAGGAGCGAGGCAAATGCCAAAAAGAAAAGGATTCCTGTATGAATGGATGTGTGACAAAGAACACATCCGTGAAGCCATTGTGTTTGGCGCGAAAGACAAACACGATCGGCGCGACGTAAGACGGGTGCTGGCCGACGTGGACGGCTACACGGACCGCGTCTATGATCTTCTGCAGACGCAGACTTTCGCCCCAGCCCAGCCGAAGAAGCGCAAGATCTTCGACAACAGCAGCCGAAAGTGGAGAGAGATCGAATACGTTCCGTTCTTCCCCGACGGCATTGTCCACACGTTGATGGTCTTGGCGGCGGCGCCGGTCTTCCTGCGCGGGATGAATTACTGGTGCTGCGCATCAGTACCGGGACGCGGCGGAAAGCACGCGCTTCGGCGCTGCAAGCGTGTCATTCACCACGACAAAAAAGGAAGCCGGTACGTCTGCAAAATGGACGTTCACCACTTCTACCATTCTGTCGACCGCCGCAAGCTGATCTGGATGCTGGCGCACAAGATTAAGGACAAGAAGTATCTAAAGCTGACGTGGGAGATCCTGCAAACCTGCGAACAGGGGCTGGCCATTGGCTTTTTCATCTGCCAGTGGCTCGCAAATTTCTATCTTGAGCCGCTCGACCGTTACATTACGACGCTCGACGGTGTGAAGTACAGCGTGCGATACATGGATGATATTGTCCTCTTTGGCCCGAACAAAAAGAAGCTGCACCGTGCGCGGAAAGCGATTGCCGAGTATCTGCAAAAGCGGCTGCGGCTGCAGATGAAGGGCAACTGGCAGGTGTTCCCGTTGAAAGTGCGGCCGCTGGATTACGTCGGGTATCGCTTTTACCGCGATTATACTACCATGCGCCGAAAAAACTTCCTGCGCTTTACGCGCCAATGCCGCAAGGTGCGCAAGAAGATCGAGCGTCACCAGCGGATCGCGTATCGGACGGCATCGGGGCTTTTGAGCCGGATCGGCCAGCTCAAGCACTGTGATTCTGTTATGGTGCGGAAAAAATATGTTGACCCTATCGGGGTACGAATCTTGAAGGAGGTTGTGCGAAATGAAAGTAAGAGGCGACAATGCGCCGGCAAATGCGTTCTCGCTGGAGGAGCAGCCTGACAAGCCCGGCTACTGCCTTGTGCGGTTCTATGAGAACGTAGCTCCGTTCTCGGAAACGCAGGGCGAGCTGACGATCTCCGGCTTCGAGTACGATGAGTATTATCTGGAACTGCCATTCTATGACGGGATCTATGATGATATTCTCGGCAGCTTCGACGGCTATTTCGCGCAGGCGAAGCTGGCCGAAGCCGAAAAGGAGACCATTCCGAAGCTGAAACAGCAGGTAAGCGACCTGCAAAGCAACAATGAAGGACTGTCCGCACAGATCACGCAGGCGCAGCTTGCGCTCTGTGACGTCTATGAGCTTGTGATCGGAGGTTGATGGATATGGCGAAAGTGTATGCCGAGCTGATCCGAAAGGGGCTGAAAACACTTGATGATGTGCCGGAACGACTGCGCGAGGAAGTCCGGCGTATCCTTGAAGAAGATGAGGTCGAGGGCGTATGAAGCGCCTTCGACTTTTTCTTTTGACCATTTTGCTTGGGAAGGAGGTGCAGACCATGGCAGTCGTTTACGCTACATTGATTATCAAGGGCAAGAAGACGCTCGATCAGGTGCCGGCTCTTATCAAGCCGCAGGTCGAGGAAATCCTGAAGGATCTCGAAGTAGAGATCTGACACGCAGCAGGAGGGGCGGCACGGTCTGCCTCTCCTGCATTTTGCAAGTAGAGGTGAAAGTGATTATGACAATCAACGCTGGTGAGTTTCTGATCGCGTTTGTCGCGGCTATGGGGATTCCGTCCGCCATCATGGGCCTTATCGTCTGGAAACTGGAACGGAAAATTGCGGCGCGTGATAAGCGCGCCGAAGAGCAGGAGGAAGCGCAGAAAGACTTCTTTCTGCTCATGGTGCAGAGTACAGGCGCAGCAATCGCGCTCGGCGAAGCAACCGCCAAGGCGGTACAGCGCATTCCAGACGCGAACTGCAACGGCGATATGCACGATGCTCTGAACTACGCAGCCAACATCAAGCATAAGCAGAAGGATTTTTTGACAAAGCAGGGCATTCACGCCCTGTATGACTAAGGAGGAACACGATTCATGGAATACAACATTACCACCATCATTCAGGCGGTATTTGCGCTGATCGCAGCAGTCATTACCGTCATTGTCATTCCGTACATCAAGAGCAAGACCACAGCCCAGCAGCAGGCAGAAATCAACGCATGGGTGAAGATTGCCGTATCTGCCGCAGAGCAGATTTACAACGGCTCCGGTCGCGGTCCTGAGAAGAAAGCGTATGTCTTGGAATGGCTCAAGCAGCGCGGCATTACGGTTGACGAAGCCAAACTGGACGCTATGATCGAGTCCGCCGTTTATGAATTGAAAAGCGGCGTTTTGGCTGTCGGTGAGCTTTCGACCTCCGGGGGCGACGAAACATGAGCGTACGCATCGGGCAGGCGTCGCTCGGCGAAACCGGCGCGCATGGGCAGAAACCCGGCAATCAGACCGGTCGCGAATTAAACTTCGCGTATTGGTACTCTGGAAGCTGGCTCGGCGTTCTCCGGTTCAAGGACCGCAGGAAAGCCGAGCTAGCCGCGCGGGCGTGCGAAACTGGTGTCGGCAACAAGAACATCGGGTATGATCAGGACGGTCGCAACACAGCCTACGTCGCTGCGGAAGCGGTAGACTTCATTCTGAGCAAGATCGCAAAGCCCGTAGAAACGGACTGCAGCGCGTTTATGATGCTCTGCGCAATTTCCGCTGGCGTCGACGCCCTGAAAGAAACCTACCGCAAGCAGGGCAATTCCTGCACGACCTACTGCATGATGCGCTGCTTCCCTGCTACGGGAGAATTTGAATTGCTGACTGACCGGAAGTACCTGACATCTGACGCCTACCTGCGCCGGGGCGATATTCTGGTATCGTCCGGGCATACGGTCATGGTGTTGGAAAACGTAGAAAAGGAGGACGACGATATGGACAAAGCAACCTTCACAGAGCTTTTCCGCGAAATGCGGAAAGATCTTCAGGACAATGACTGCAGCGATTGGAGCGAAGCTGCTCGCCAGTGGGCCGTCAACAACGGCATCGTGCAGGGCGGCGCACCGCTGCCCGACGGCTCCGCGAACTTCATGTGGCAGGACATGATGACGCGCGAGCAGCTCGTCACGGTTCTTTACCGCTTCGCGCAGAAGCTCGGCATGATCTGATGGCTCAGAAAAAGCGCAGGAGAAAGAAGCTGGACACGAGCAAACTCGTCTGCTTCCTGCTGGTCGGGTCTGGCTTGCTTATCACGCAGGAATGTATTTACCTGATGCGCCTGTGCATCAAGTCCAACTATATGGCTTCTGCCGCTTGGCTGACAGCCGCGCTCAGTCTGGCGCAGGTTATCATCATCACGGGCGGCAAGTGCTATTTTGAGCTGGTCAAGTCCGACCACAAGCGTGGCGGCATCACGTTTGAAGCCGCCAAGGCAAACGGCTTTCAGGAGCAGGACGCATCGGACAACGTGGACAGCGCCTTTATCTGAACACACGAACAAACCCCTCGCATGGCAGAAGTGTCATGTGAGGGGTTTTCTTTTTTGCGCGGCTCTGGCGGCTCGCTACGCCGTTTTTATATCTGCCCATTGATTCTCTCGTCACTTTGCGCTGCCTAAACTTGCAAGTCCAGCAGCGACGCGACAGAGGCGCTTACTTCGTGCTATACGCTTTCGGTGTTATCTGAATCACAATCTCGTCACGTTTCAATGTCACGAAATTTATCTTCGCTTCGAGCGTTCCCGGCATGGACGCGGCTGGCAGCATATACAGGCTGGCAAAATGCCCGATCGTCAATGGTCCGGCTTTCACCACAACCGGAATCTCATCACTGGCTGCTCCAATCTGATTACAGAAGTCGAGGACGGTAATTTTTTTCATGCTCAATAATCCTCCTCAATACATTCGTCCGCTTCGGTGTAGTATTCTCCGTCGTAGCCTTTTCCCATAACCTTGTCGTAGCAATCGAAGCAGACCAGCCGGTAAGTAATGCCGTGGCAGTCTCGTGTAAAAGTCATGTCCTCTCGCAGAAACTCACCCTTGCAGACAGGGCATTCGATCTTCCGCGCTTTCTCCCACCCGGCGTCTTCCAGATCGTCGAAGCCGTTCCAGACGTCCTCCATGACGATCTGCTTTTCATCGTTCACGATGAGACCTGCAGCATCCTCGCCGTAAAGCTCACTTTCAAGCAGGAACAGGTGCGCGGTGAGCGTTTCCGGTTTGCCGTCCACGTCCGGGGTAATCTGAAAATCGCCCTCGTCAATGACATACCACGTTCCCTCGTGACCGGCGATCTCGATGCCGTCGCTATTCCAGCTCAGCATACGCCACAACTCCGGTTCTTTTGTGATTGCCCACACGTTGAGCGAATTCTGCTTATGCGCAAAATCTTCGAGAGCTTCAACCGTTCCGCAGGTGTCGCAGATATAGCAGCCAATGCGGCGGCTGAGGGCGTTGTGTGTGACGCTCTCTGCGTCCATCGTCATCTTCCCGCAGCGGGGACACGCGAAGTGTCCACCCGGCTGCTTTTGGGCAAAGCGTTCGATCAATGTCTTTGCCGGCTTATCGATCATCAGTCCCATGCTCTGAGCCTCCTTACCACTCTTGCCCCTCAAAGTCTTCCAGCGCATTCAGCGCGGCAAAGTGTTCGCGCATAAATTTGCCCGCATCTTCGTCCTGCCGATTTATCAGTTCCTCATCTGCACCGTTTTCTTCGTATTCGCGTTGAAGCCGTCTGGAGTTCTCGTAGACTTCTTTGCGCTTACGCTCATCCTCAATCAAGAGCGCGTGAATGTATTCCAACGTTTTGATCGTCATAAGGCTTTCTCCTTTCACTCGATAGCAGCTTCGATGCTGCTGATAGCTTCTTCCAAACTGTCCACAGCACTGGAAAGATTGTCACAGGCTTCGTCGGCTTTTTCGTAGCGTTCGCTTTCCTGCATATTCTCCGGGATATTGTCCCGGTATTCTTCTTCTTCAGCCTGAAGGTCTTCGAGGCTGCCTTTCAACTCCTCCAACTGGTCAATGATGGCCTGCAAATTTTTACGGCGAACCTTATTCATCGTCGTTATCCTCCCCATAGTTTTCTTCAAAGCGACCTTCAACAATGCCGCCGTAGGTGTAGCCGTTGTCGAAGCTCAGATAGATTGGCGTGTCTTCATCGTACTGTGCGAGGAAGTTGATCAACTCGCCAGCGGTCATTGTCCGGTTGATCTGGTCGACGCCGTAACCTTCGCGGGACGTGGAATAAATCAGCTTTTTCATGATAATCCTTTCAGCCCTCGTGACCTCCGGGGCGGGCACTGTTCAAAGATAGTAAAACGTCGAGGTATCCCAGTGAATGAGCTCACGCGCTATATCGACGCAGATATTCCAGTAGACAAAGGGCTTTTGCTTGCGGCCGTGGAAGGCGTAAAGACCTACTCTCACATAATCGCTCTCATCGCTGCATTTCTCGATGATTTCAATTCTGTCTTTTGGGGCGATGCGTCCGGTACTGATAAGTGCAGTTTGTAACGCAGTTTTGATATCCATGGTTCTTTCCTGCGCCCTCGTAACCTCCGGGGCGGGCTGTGATTTAGCAGCAGTAGAAGCGGAGCTCGCCGTTGACCAGCTCGTACATGAAGCAGGCACAGTCGAAGCGAACATAGTTCCAGTCAGTGGATTCGTACACAGGCGTGCGGTCGAAGGTTCCGGACTTGCGGAGGCGGCGGTGCTTGTTGACCTCGTAGGTGTGAACCTCGTGCAGAATGTGAATCTTTTCGGGAGCAAAGCCGCACTCGTCAGCGATGAATGTCTTGGCTTCTTCGTCGGTCATCAGCTTGCCACAGTTGGCAAGGTGGTCGTAGTCGCTCTGGCTCATGTTCGTTCCGGTGCCGGTGCTGGGCTTCCACTCAAGCTCACGATCCAACTCGGCAGTCAGGTCGTTGATCTGCTTCTCGCGAGCTTCCATCTCGGTCTTATGCTGCTTTTCCATCTCGACCAACTGGCTCTTGAGCTGCGCAATTTCTTCGGCTCTTGCCTTGTAGATTTTCTTTTCGCCGCCGTTCTTCACGAACGCCTTGCAGAATTCGTCTTTGTTGCCATTGAAGTCGTAGTAGGCTTTTTCAATCTTCGCATACTCGCTGGCGGTCGGCTCGAAGCCGGTGCGCTCGATAAACTCAGAAATCATCATTTTGTGTTCCTCCTTGATATTTTTGCCTTACTCGGTTATAATCAAGGTGGCCGGGGTAAGGCTCCCGGCTCACCTTTCGGGGTGTTTGAGTAGCGGGTCTGTGGAAGGGGCCGCTACTCTTTTTATTTACTCATCCATGATGCGCTTGACGCTTTCGCGGAGTTCTTCGAGCGTTTCGCACTTCTCGATGAGTTCGAGGATCGCTTTCAGCAGCGCCTCGGTGACGTTCACGTCGTTCATTCACCTCGCTCCTTTCAAAAAGCTGTTCGGCTTTGCCTTACATGCTTATATTACACTAATTCGTGTCATTTGTCAATAGATAATTTACATTTTATCGTGAAATTTGCAAAAAAGTTTTTGACAATCGACACAGAATCGTGTATAGTGATGACAGGAGGCGATAGTATGGATATTTCAGTTGCAGAGAAGCTGCGCCTAATTATGAAACGGCAAAATATGACGATGGGCGAATTAGCCGAAGCGTCCGGGCAGACGCGCCAGAACCTGTCGAATAAGATGACTCGCGGCAACTTCACGGAAAAGGATATTGAGTCGCTGGCAAGCGCCCTGGGGTGCAGCGTGAAGATCAGCTTCATTTTGCCAGACGGAACAGAAATTTAGGGAGGAACGCCATAGAGGTCTATACGATTCCCGCAGAAGGAGAAAGCCCGGACGCATGGTAAGCGTCCGGGCTTTGGGGAGCAAGTCAGCGTTTGGTATGTAATTCAAAGCCGGTCCGTGTCCGTACCCGCGGCTCACTATTCGGTATGCGGATAATCAGATCTTCGAGATCACAGTCCAGTGATTCGCATATCAAATCCAGATGCTCAAGGTTGACACGCTCGGCGAATTCGTGGTAGTAGTCGTTGATGGTAGACGGACGTATGCCAGTTGCGCGAGCGAGATCAGCCTGCGTCCAGCGCCTTTCGCCGAGGCGCGTGGACAGTAAAATCCTAATCATAGCCATGCTCCTTTACGAGAAAATATAACAAGTATTTTCTCATTTTGCAGGAAGATGGTAGATTATAACGAACTTCGTTATGCAAAAAGCATCCCCACCGGCGCGCATGGAAACGCTGGTGGGGATTATTTTTATGCAGCAAAAAGCAGCAGCTTTTCGGCTGCTGCTTTTAATTACCCACAAACAGAAAGTGGGCTGAGTAATACGAATCCGTTCACGGTGAGGACGATGGTAATCTCCTGACCGTCTTGAGTTCGTATAACTCGCGTGTGTGTTTTCACTACACTATAGATGAACACACATCTTGTCGGAGTGACTCCGATCAACTACAAAATCAAGCACGCTTCTGTAAAAATGTTTTCTCTGCCATATGGATCACGAAGTCGCGTTCGTCCGGATCGGCTTTTGCGAAGTCGATCTGATACCGCTGACAGGTCTTGCGGAAGTGGACAACGTAAGCCAGATCTTCTTTCATTGGAGGTGCGACATAACCGTTCGGCGCAGCAAGCGCGTCCAGCTCCAGATATTTTTCATTCTGCATCTGTCAGACCTCTTTCAGGTATGGAATGCGAAGTCCTGAAGACCAGCAACACTGCACCGATACTGGCGTGCTTTCTCGACCGAGACATCGTCGGATTTCCGCTGGGTGCGCTCTCCATATACTCCATATAAACCAGTACGCCGTCCAGCATATCTCAGTAAGCAGCAAATCCAACCAGTTCCTTGGTCGCTTCCAGAATGAAGACCGAAAGGTTCGCACTTGCATGGCTTTCGATAATGTAATAGCAAGGTGGCTTAACGGCTGCTCCTTCATTTTCTGATTTATTATACCGCAGCTCTCAGAAAAACGCAAAGAAGAGTTTTCATGATCTGCTTCCGTATCCGGTTCGAAGCCGCTACTGAGAATGTCCAGCAGTTCTTTCTTTGACCACTGCCGCTCCCGTGCCTGTTTCAGATACCACTTGCGAGCCTCGCTTGTCAGCTCCGCTTCCATAATGACCACATTCAGCGTCCAGCCGATTTTCATTGCCAGCCGGAGGAGC